>Ga0209700_103824_pt1 | contig 28167 bp, 28 predicted proteins | sample SiratroredBW_FD_187528 | JGI IMG/M metagenome (GOLD analysis project Ga0209700, IMG submission 187528) | Root nodule microbial communities of legume samples collected from California, USA - Siratro red BW (SPAdes) (version 2) | ecosystem: Host-associated > Plants > Roots > Nodule | place: USA... | reverse complement strand
TATATATATATATATATATATATATATATATATATATATATATATAGATATATATATATATATATTTGGGTAGAATAAAAATTTTAGCTTATGTAAAAATGAGATTGTGCAGTGTTATATATCTGTCACACGAAATAGTTATATCTTACCTAATCAGTTGTTGAAATAAGCTATCATCTTATAAATATAGTTGTAACTTTATTTATACTTACTTGTTGTTAATACTTAATTAAAATTATAAAGTGTTAAGACTTTAACTCCAATAATATTATTGTATATATATGACACTGATTCAATTGTCATCCAACATCGTTATTTTTAATAATGACTGAATTGATGATGATTTTAAATTTGTTTATGAAAAAGTGTTGCAAATCATTGTTAAAGATGTATGCTACATCGGTAGACTAACTGGAATCTTTAAAGCGGTATACATAAATTCTTATATGTCTTATTCTTCTTTTTACATACTCTCTTACTTCTATTTTCTTTTACATTCTTGTTTTATTGATTTATTTTCATCAATTTGTCCTTAAATTCACAATATTTTGTGTTATATCATATCATAAGTGGGATTGTTTATCATTACAATAATCACGACTACAATTATAATTAAAATTATACTAACAGTATTAAAAGTATCTCTCCTTGTTAGTTATATTGAAACAAAGACAATAAAAAACTAAGAGAAACGGGTAAAAAGTTTGCAAGTAATTTAATTAATATGGGTAAAAAGTTTGCTGATTAATATGATAGAATAAAAAAATTTATTGATATATTTATAAAATTGATCAAAAAGGTCCTTATATTAAAAAAGGGTAAGTAGTTGATTTAGTATCATAACTATTCATATATTTTACTTTTAAAACAATTGGAAAAAAAAAATAATTTTAGTGTAAAATCTTTAATTTTGTTAATTTTTTTTAATAAGTAACTATATTCATGTTTGATTTTTATAATCACCACGTGTATTAAATAAAAAAATAATATTAATATATTATTAATCTTTAAGGAGTCACAATAGATTTTAAATTTACAAAATAAGAAGAAAAGACTACTATAAGAAAATATGATTTTAGAAACCAATTTATTGATCACTAAACCCATAAAATTAGTCACTACATTAATTAGAAATTAATTTAGAATGATATCAATATCTTATATTAATGCTGATAGTATCATATCAATATCTCCATAATCTATAGTATATACTCCTCCTTCATTTCATGCTTTAATCTATTCTCTTTCTTCTTTTTTCTTGATTACAAAACTCTTCTCTATGTATAGTTTCATTATATTTTTTTATCCCTTATAATAACTGTTATTTAAGTTTTTTCTGTATTAACAGTAATAAATATATATTTTTAATAATGTTTTATGTTTATCGTGACAGAAAATTAATTGACTAATTTAGAGATATTTTAGTATTTTAAAATAAATCCTGACATAATGCTTTATGCATTTTGTTGCATTATTAGCCTACTCACAGAAGAATGGAACTGCTGATGACTTATGTTTTTCCTGTGATTACTACATGAAACTAATATTGCTTTTGCACACATAAAAAGTGGTCGTTAGTCTATAACTTTATACCGAAAATCTATTTCAGGAAAGTTCCAAATCATCACTTTTGAAGAGTTCATTACCACTGGATGCACCCAGAGTTGTTGGAATATATCCAGAGATAAAAAAATCCAATATTTATCAATGAACATGTGAGTATTTATTTTTAAGATCCAACAAATGCTTAAATGCCTAAATGAAAAGATATTGATATATAATTCATCCAACTGAAGAATATAATTTTACTGTAATTCTTAAACCTTAATGAAGTTGTAGAACACCAATGGCAATAAAAAAATGGCAAGCAGAATCATGTTTGACTGTTCAACAGAATCATCAAAAACCTAACACTGATGTATTTATAAAAAGAAGGATAGTGTAATAAAATTACCTTGGCAAGAATCGAATGGTTGACTGGGTGGTTGTCTTTCATCCTCATCTTCAATTTCTTCAAAGCTTGGTGGCATAGATGACGATGAATGTCATCCATCCATCTTCGAATCATTACATTGTTTTCTTGAAAAAGCTTCTCAATATTTACAATTTTGGTTCGGAGCTCATCTCTTTCTTTCTTAACTACTTCCAAATCCTTTCTGGGTTCATCAAGCTCTTGACTTTGTACCCACCTATTTGAGGAAGATGAGCCACTATAGTAATAAGGTCTACCTACAATCACAGTAGATTCAATTCCAAGACCATATATCCTCCCATTCTTAGTTCCTGCTACATCACATGACAATCGTGAATGCAAATTTGAGGTATATCCATCTGGCATTTTCAACTCACTAATCCATTTGTAAACAATATTTTTTTGTCCACAGGACAAAACAAACTTTGTTTTAGGCTTTAAGACTTTTCCACTAGGTTGAACTTGTAGTTCTAGTTCTAGCAAATTGTAAAATTCAAAAAAAAATATAATGGAACATTTACACCAACAATAAGAAAAAATAGAACAAAAATACAAATGAAACATCACCTTTACACCAACAAAAAGAAAGTGATTTACTTGTCACTATCATCACTACTAAAGTCGTCATCAAGTCTATATTGTTGTAAGATTTCATCATCAAAATCATACTCAAATTCACTTTCAAAAACAATTTCTTCTTCCTCTTCTTCCTCTTCAGTTTGCTTACTTTCTTTTGAATTCTCAACAACACCCACATCTACTTCATCTAATTCCTCATACTCCGCTCCATCCACCAAGTGACCAAGTAGCTCCTCATTTGTTGTGATATTCATGTTAGTTGTTGATTCTTGATAAGCAACCTCGAATGTATATCGATCATCAACTGTACATCTTGGTTTGGTTTTAATGACAACCCACCAATTGACCTTTTCTTTTATTTTTTCCGAATAAGGTACATAGTATAGTTGAATTGCATTTGTTGCAAATATGAAAGGATCAAAGTTTGAATATCTTCTACGATAATTGATCTTCACAATGTCATATTGGGGTTGAACTTTTATACCATGATTAATGGTATTATCAAACCACTCACAATTAAATATCACTAATTGTTTGGTTGGTTCTCCTATGTATTCAACTTGCATAATCTCTTTGACAATACCATAATATTATTTTTCATTATCATCCTTCACACAAACTCCATAATTGATTGTTTTTTTTTACCAATACTCCATTCTTCCGTGTGAAACTTGAAACTTGAAACCATTGACAAAATATATAGGCCAAGTATGAACCTTTTTTAGAGGGCCCCATGCCAAGTGATGCAAATATTGATTTTGTATTAGGTTATTTCTATCATGAACCTAAACATAACAATACCAAAATCAAAATTAATACCTATAAATAACAATATCAAAATTAGTAAGACTAGTAAGAAAAATAATGTACAATACTTACATATGTTCGAAACCAAAATGGAAATTCAGATGCAATTCTCCCATCAATATCAATTCTACTTATATTTGGAATAGATGCTTCCAAATATTGGACAAAGTGTCTGTAATTGTATACATTCCTATATACATTAAAATTATTAACAAAATAAATAAATAAAATATAACATTAAATTACTTACTCAATATATGGTTGAACTTCCTCACAATTGAGCAAGACATGTAAATGCACAACAATTAATTCTTTTTCATCCAAATAACGACTCTTACAAATTCCTGCTGGACGACCAACATGAGTGAAAACTGATAGAGTTTTTTGACACGTGTCATTTTGACCTCCAAAATCATTTCGACCAACTTTAGTTCTCATTGATTGGACATGTGGCTCAAAATAATATGAACAGAAATGAGAAATCTCCAAGCTTAAGTATGCCTCACAAATAGATCCCTCTACATGGGATTTGTTTTTAACCATTCGTTTCAACCTATTCAAGTACCTATTCAAAATCATATTGTTAACTACTAAACACATAAACAAGATATAAAATTGTGTACATTAAATAAACTAAACAATTACCTCTCAAATGGATACATCCATCGGTATTGAACAGGACCTCCCACTCTAGCTTCATAGGGTAAATGAATAGGAAGATGCTCCATGGAATTGAAAAAACCAGGTGGAAATATTCGTTCCAACTTACATGTTGTAATGATGATATTATTTTCCATTAATAACAAATCATCCACTCTCAAAATTGTTGAGCACAAATCCTTAAAAAACTTAGGATTCTATACTTGATAGGGAAGTGCACGAAAAGCAATAGGTAATAGCATCTCCATTAACACATGACAATCATGACTTTTCATTCCAAACAACTTCCTTTGATCTAGGTTTACACATCTACAAAATTTTGAGGCATACCCATCTGCCATTTTCAACTCAGTAATCCATTTGTAAACAATATTTTTTTGTTCACTGGACAAAACAAACTTTGCTTTAGGCTTTAAGACTTTTCCACTAGGTTGAACTTGTAGTTCTAGTTCTCTTCGCTTACAATACTCTTTCAAGTCCATTCTCGCCATAACATTATCTTTGGTCTTATCTTTTATATCCATCACTGTGTTAAAGACATTATCAAATACATTTTTTTCTACATGCATTACATCAAGATTATGTCTTATCAAATTGGTTTTCCAATAAGGCAACTCCCAAAAAATATTTTGTTTTGTCCAATTATGAGACTCACCATGTCCATCACACATACAAGGACTAACTTCAGTTACTTTTGGAAAAAAACAAATTTGTTCCCATAATTCGTTCCCAGTCAAAAAGTGTGGAGGTTGAGAATTTTCAATTCGATTTTTATAAAATGCATCCTTATTTCTTCTAAATGAATGGTCCATAGGCAAAAATTGACAATGGGCATCAAACCAAGAAACTTTTCCACCCATTTTTAATCTAAAAGCCTTTGATTGGTTCATATAATATGGACATGCTAATCTTCCTTCTGTACTCCAACCTGACAACATTCCATATGCAGGAAAATCATTAATAGTCCACATTAATGTAGCTTTCATCATAAACTTTTGCTTTCTTGAAATATCATATGTCAACACTCCATTCCATAATTGTTTTAACTCATCAATCAGTGGTTGCAAATACACATCTATTTTACCTTTTGGACTGTGAGGCCCAGGGATAATCAATGTCAAAAACATAAAAGGAGTAGTCATGCATAATTATGGAGGAAGATTGTAAGGAGTGACAATTACTGGCCAACAAGAATAAGGTGTAGTTGAATTATTAAAAGGTGAAAAGCCATCAGAATATAAAGCTAACCTTACATTTCTTGGTTCAGCTGCAAATTCAGGATACATTTTATCAAAATGTTTCCAAGCTTCACCATCAGATGGATGACACAATACCCCAGGTTCTCGTCCATTTTCATGATGTCACCTCATATGTGGAGCGGAACTCATGGAGGCATATAATCTCTTAAGCCTAGGAATGAGAGGTAAATAATGCATTCTCTTAATAGGAACCTCTTTGTATTTATCTCTACCAACACCTTGTATCTGAAAACGTGGTTTATGACAAAATCTACATCCTTTTAACTACATTTCTTCATCAATATAAAATAACATAAACCCTCAACATAACAATCAATTTTTTTTTTTGCAGTTAAACCAAGTTTTGAGACTAACTTTTTGGCCCTATAAAAATCTTTAGGAATAAGATTACCAGTAGGATGCGTCTCTTTCATAAGGGCTAATGTTTGATCACAAGATCTTTGAGACATGTTTCCCTCTGATTTAATTGCCAAAAATCTAATAGCAAAAGATAATTCAGTGTGATTATTACATCCAGGCCATAATGGTTTTTGGGCCGCATCTAATAATTCATAAAATTTTTGGGCTTCTATATTTGGAGTCTCATCCACACTTCTAGAGTCATCCATTTCTTCATCATGATCCATTTCATGCTCTAAACCAACAGCATCATAAACCATGTTCTCAAATTTATTGAGGTTTTCCTCCTTTGTACTGAAAACTTCAGGACTAGTATCTAAGCATATGTTTAGGTCACTTTCTCCATAGGACTAGTATCTAAGCATATGTTTAGGTCACTTTCTCCATGATATGTCCAATACCGATATTCAAAAATGAATCATTTCTTATAGAGATGAACTTTAACTTCTTCAAAATGGAAGAACTTTAGATTTTTACACTTAGAACAAGGACATCTTATTTTATTTTTCTATTGGAAGAGTTTGGTTTTGGGAGGTGCAGTAAGAGAGAGAGAGAAGAGGCTGTTAGGGTTGACGAGAACGTGTAGTGGGAAGGTTTCATCCTTCGGGTATGGGGAAGGTTTTGGTGGTGACAGAGGCATGAGGAAGATGTTATCCTGGTGGAAAGAAACCTACTTCTGGCATGTTCGTGGCTAGGGTAGTTTAGCTTATGGGTGGAGGAGGTGGTGATGTTGTGTGACTTTGAAGGTGCATGGGGTATATGGTGATCGCAGAGTAGTTTGCAGGTGAAGGTATCATGGTGGGGTTGTGAGGTTTTGTGAGAGTATAAAGGGAGAGGAGAAGAAGGTAATGGTGGTTGCTTGGTGCATGGTTATTGACTTGGGCGAGAGGCTGCTTGATGGAACAGTGACGGGTGCAATAGGAAGGGTTGAGGCACTGTGGTTAGTTGCGTTTTCATTTCAGGCGTTTGAGGATAATGGTGAGGGTGGAGGAAGACGTTGGGGGTGGAGGATAGTGGCGACGTTCATGAAGGAGGTTGGTGTTAATGGTGGAGAGAGGGTGAGAAGGAGGCGTCGTTGGCGACAGGAGTGGCGCCAAAAACTGCTGTTGGGGCTGTTTTAGTATGGCAGAGTCATGGTTGGGGTAGATTGGTGGTGTTGGAGGCGGGCAGTGTTGATGGCAAGTGTTGACATCGTGGCTTAAGGTTGGACGGCATGGTGGTTGAGGCGCATGGTGGCGTTTGTTGTGGAGGAAGTTTGGGTGGTTGTCTGAAGTGGAGGGGTGTCATACATGAGAGAGCAGTATAGTTTTGGTGAGACATTTTTTGTTATGTGCGAAAGTGTGTGCATGGCAAAAACTCAAAAGACATTTGTCTCCTTTTTTTCATTTTCTAGTTATTATTGCAACAGCAGATGAACAGGAACGTGAATGCATGCTCAAATAAAGGGGAACCCAAAAATGAAACCATGAAAATAACCAAAACGAAAGGTAAGCAACATTCAAAGAGATATCAAACCCATACTTTTTGATTTTGCAGCTTGTGGCGCAGTCTAGAACGATCCTGGGCACCCTTGAAGACTCTTCCCTTCCTGCGAGTTGCTGGAAGTTACTCTCCTTTTCCTCTGTGTGAAGAATTTCTGTGCCCCTTTTGGAGAAGGAGGAAGTAAACTCTGAAAAAAAAGATGTTGTCTCTGTTCCTTTTTGTAAAGAGAGATCCCCCTCCAAGAAGACAGACACGTCGCATGCCAAGCCAAAAAAACCCAACCGTTTCCGACCAAGGTCCCGTGGCGCCTCTGTATGCAGAACCAAAACTGACTTTTTGCAGGAGACAACAAAGCTTTTTTTTCAGAGTAGTGGAGGGCAGTGTGGAGTACGGAAAGATTTGGGAGAGAGGGTTGAAATGTTATCGTCTGTTTTCTTCCTTTTACTGTTTTATAAAAATAAAAATTCTTAAGGACATATTACGATCAAAACGAGAAAGAGACAAAAAAATTATAATCTTAATCTCTCTTTTTTTTAAAAAGCCAAAAACAAATTATATATTTTTTTTGCATTTTTTTCTTATTCTTATTTTAAAATAAATAAATAAATTAATCCAAGCTAACAATAGATTTAAAAAAGAATTTTTGATTGATTTTTTACTATTCCTTCTCTCTCTTTTTTTTTTAATTTTTTTTAGAAGTTAATTAGAAATAAATATATTTAGTTTTTTTTTTAATTTTGCTTATCGAGAGGAAATTAAGTATTGACAGTGAGCTAAACCATAATATATATACTCCGCTTCTCACATTAAATAAACAAATGACTCTTTGGTTATAAAAGAATAAAAATGATGGATATCAGAATCATCACTAGCTAGTGGAAATTTACACAGGTCATAAGTTTGATTTCCATGCACTTTTTGGGGTTACAACTTCCAATGCATTAATATTTGCGGATGTATAACTTTCAATGCATTAATTTCTGCAGTTGTGTAACTTTCAATGAATTAATTTCTGCAGTTCTGCTGCTAGAGCAGGAAGCTCGGTTGCTTCCTCAATGATCCCTCCTTATTCTGGTAGCAATGCTCGGGCTCGGGATAGAGTTCAGGCTCTTCAGGCATACTACCAACCACAACAACCTCCTAATTCAACCACAATGCGAACACCTATCACTACTGGCTCCCGACGATCCAGCAGTCATAGTGGATCAGCTCAATTAGCACCAATAGCCACATCGCCAGACCAAAGTGGTGGCCTTTTTCTTATCACATAAAAAAATGTTTCTAGGTTCTAACAAGTAAAGACAAACCAAAACCTATCAGAGACAAGCCTTCAATCAAAAAAATGCTTCTAGGTTCTAACAAGTAAAGACAAACCAAAAGCCAACAAGGCCAAAACCTACAACCACGAAAACCAACACTCAAGTTATATCCAAGCCACGCAAAACGAGAAAACCCAACAAAAAATTCGTGAACAACAAAACACACACAAACCACAATGAAGAGAAGTAAAAAATTCACAATCAATGATCTGAATAGAAGTTCCATATCCCAAAAACTCTTAATCAAAGTTGCATCAACACCTGTCTCAGTTACAATATATTGCGGAGCAGAAGTGACATCGAAACTTACCTTCACGAACCCGCAATAAGGAAAAAAAACGCATAGTCTTCTCAATTTGCATTTCCTTGGTTGATTTAAGGCAATGCAAAAATAGAAACAATAAATCATTAATTTGTTAGCTAAGAAGAACCAATTAAATTTTAAATTTGAGAAAATTGAAGATAAATACAAGAACGAACCCTAATAACGAAGTGAACCTCAGATTGAATTTCGTAGATCAATGCACAAAACTTAGTATGTGAAAATGCAAAACGTGGAATGCATAAACAAAATAGATTGAAAGCACGTTAGATGCAATAGATCATATTGGACGTACAGATTGAAAGCACGTTAGATGCAACAGAGGATATTGAACGTGAATCGAAGATGAGTAGAAAAAGGGTGAGATGTGAGCGGATGAACTTCTGTGGAGAAACTTCTGCAAAGTAGAGGAAATTTGAATATACGTTAAAAATTAATTCAAAACATTTTTAATTCAAAAATGTTATAAATTAATTTATTAATTTTCATCCATAAATTAATTCAAAAAAAAATTCTAATTATATCTTAACAAAAGATTTAAGAAACTTATTTATAAATAAATAATCATCTTTTATAATAATTAATTATATTATAACTTTTATTAATAATAAAATTTATTTTAGATACTAATAATGTTTAGTTTTAGTTTATAAAATAGTATCTAAATTAGTTAATTTATTGACTAATTATTTTTAGTTTCTATAGTTATTATCCAATAATTTTTTTATAGTGGTGTATTTTTGGTTTCTAAATTAGTTGATATAGTAATTATTTTTAGTAATTAATTACTTTTGGTTTCTAAATTAGTTATTATTTAATAATTTTTTTATAGTGATTTATTTTTGGTTTCTAAATTATTTGATATAGTAAATAATTATTTTTGGTTTCTAAATTAGTTATTATTTTTATAATGATTATTTTTGGTTTCTAAATTAGTTAATATAGTAACTAATTATTTTTGGTTTCTAAATTAGTTACTATTTAATAATTTTCTTGTTGTGCTAGAAAGCTGTTTTCAAATTAATTGTATATAAATATTATTATTTTTTTCTTTAATAAACACAGTTGTCAATTATTAAAGACTAAAGATTTGCTACCTTAATCATTAACTAAATTTAAACAAAACTAATAGAATAAAATTTTTGTACTAAACTATCGTGATCTTCTTTTGTCTTCTCATTATACTGAAAATTAAATAAATCATTAGTTTTTATACTAAATCAACCATTTATTCTAATAAAAAGGAAAATAATTCAAGTTTATTTTGTTATGAGTTAGTTAAAAAATTATATTTTAAAAACAATTTTTCATAATCATAAAAATATTGCTATTAATAAATCATTTATTAATAGTAAAAAATTTATTATTAATGAAAAAGTATACACCAATTAATGAGTAAGTTTAAAATTGAACCTCAACATTTTTTTACATAATTATAAAAAAAAGTATTATATATACATATATATTATTTTATTACATGCCACATTACCCATATATTTATTTAAGTTTGTTGTGTTTCTAATCAAAGATTTATTTAAGCATTCGAAAATATAAAATGTCGCGTTTTAATCACATACTAAAACTCAACACACCAAAAGCACACTTTTACGAAATCTAAAATATTATTATACATATTTTATATTTCATATTTTGTGAGAAATGGGAAAAAAAAAAACTCGTCAATTCAAGTTTTTAATATGACCTAAGCAATTACGTCATCGGGTGAACCTCAAGTTACTTTTGGTTACAATATGGAAAATAATGTTTGCTTTTAATTCTATTTCTTTTAACGTATTCCATAGATTATGAGCTAAGCAATTACGTCATCCAGTCAACCTCAATTTACTTTTGGTTACAAATTCAAAAACAATGTTGACCTTTTCTTTCTTTTTCTATTGAAACTATCCATATAACTTTGACTTGTCAATCCATTCTCCAGTTTCTAAATCCACAGGGTTTGTGTTTCCATTTATGAAATCTAAAATATTATTATTATTATTATTATTTTAGTGACGGAGAAAAGTATATTTAATATAGTTAGTACTTTTACTTTTAATACTAAACTAACAATAATTAACTGTAAAGAATTAGAAATAATATTAAAATACATCGAGAATATAAAAAGTAATTAGAACTTAAAACTTATTTTAAAATTAAAAATGCTATAAAATAAGATAAAAACAAGACAAAAGAAAAAAAAATGCATATCATATAATACCAAAAGTAAGAATGATAAATACTAGAAGAAACAGAAAGCAGTACACGTAGTAGAAACTCGAAAGTGATGAGAAAAAGTTATTGCACCATTAAAGACGACTTGTTTTCAATCTTGCTTAGTGCAATTTGGCAGGGTAGTACTCGTTACATTAAGATATGGAAGGATCTGGAACTTTGAAATTAACGTTCTTGTGTTGTGTAGAAGCTAATATTGGAAAATAACACTAGCGAATACTCTAGAATACAAAATAACTTCGATAGTATCTCAAATACTACATTACGTGTGAACAGAAAAGAACATTTAATAATATTATTTGCAGTTAAGCTAGAAGATTCTTGGATTATAGCAAGCGTGCAAAGACTATAATAGTCATATTTGAATAATTTAAACTTCGCATCTGACTATAAATATGAAGGCCTCAATCTTCTTTTGCAATGCAAAATCACTTTCCTATTTGAATCTTCTTTAGCATTTCTATTCTTGAACTTGAATCACTATGGCAGATGAGGTAGTTCTGCTAGATTTCTGGCCAAGTCCATTTGGGATGAGGGTGAGGATTGCACTTGCTGAAAAGGGTATAAATTATGAGCACAAAGAAGAGGACTTGAAGAACAAGAGTCCACTACTCCTCCAAATGAACCCAGTTCACAAGAAAATTCCTGTTCTCATTCACAAGGGCAAGCCCATTTGTGAATCTCTCATTGCTGTTCAGTACATTGACGAGGTTTGGTCTGACAGACGTCCCTTATTACCTTCTGACCCTTACCAGAGAGCTCAGGCTAGATTCTGGGCTGACTATGTTGACAAGAAGGTAACTTTTTTGCTTCAATGCTTTGATTGTTACTTGCAAACATGGAACTTTGTTATGATTATGGTACATAATGATGTATAGTTTGGTTGTGTTGGAATATGGGAGATGCATAATGTAAGGAAGATGGTCCCCATTAGGATAGAAAGTACTAGATTAATAGTTGTGTAAATTGATCTAATATCAAAATGTATTTGATTCTCTCTTTACTATTCCATTTCTCGTAAAGGTAGGCATTAGAGAGATTATTGTATTGTTTATAAGTGACCCTTTTTTCATTATTACAATTGATGATCTAATTGAGTGTTAATTCCTAACTGTCAAATAGATATATGATCTTGGAAGGAAGATTCTTTGGACAAAAAAAGAAGAAAAAGAAGTTGCCAAGAAGGAGTTCATAGAAGCTCTTAAATTGTTGGAGGAACAGCTGGGAGACAAGACTTATTTTGGAGGAGAGGATCTTGGTTTTGTGGATATAGCACTTGTACCATTCTACACTTGGTTCAAAGCCTATGAGACTTTTGGCACCCTCAACATAGAGAGTGAGTGTCCCAAGTTTATTGCTTGGGCCAAGAGGTGCCTCCAGAAAGAGAGTGTTGCCAAGTCTCTTCCTGATCAGCATAAGGTACATGACTTCATTGTGGAGATGAGAAAGAAATTAGGCATTGAGTAGGTTCAGGTTTGAGTTAATGGTCACACTAAAGTATGGGCTTCCATTGGTCGTTCATAACCTTTCAACTGAATAAAATTTATGTAATAAAAGGCACTTGAATGTGCCAAAGTTCTTATTTTCTGTAGGAATGTGTAGCTTTTGAAAAACCTCAGATGTACCTTTCATGTGTTTCTTGGTTTTGCCAAAGTTCTTATTTTCTGTAATAATGTGTAGCTTTTGGAAAACCTCATATGTACCTTTCATGTGTTTGTTGGTTTTGTAATTGAGAATTTTCTATATTATCATATACTTGAGTCACTGGCTGACTGTTTGTTACATGAAGTGAAACGAAGTTTTAACATGGTTTTTAATGCTTTCTTGGTACAATAGGAACTTGATTAGAAACAATTAAAAAGCTTGCGAGTGCACAACTTCATTAAGACATGGTAACATCATGGTTACTCAATATTTTGGATGCGTCTAAAATCTCGAAAAATGGTTATATGTTTTAGGGGTAAACTAATTATTATATATAATAATTATTGTCTAGGACATATATAATAATTAGTAATATAAAAAAAATGTTACTAATTATTTTTTATTACGTAACGTAAAAAAATTTACTAATTATTATATATAACAATTATGTAATATGATTTAATACATCTTATCAAATGTGAAGTATTTTCTATGTTACTAAAATTTTTAGTAGTATTTTTACTTGTTATTAAAAATATTATATTTATAAAAAATATTATATTTATAAAAATGTTACTAAACATTTATTTAATAAAAAAAGATATCATTTAAAAATATTACTAAAATATTTTAATAATATTTTATAATAAAAATATCTTTTATTTTTTTATTAATATTAAAATAAGAGTTATTACTAAAAGATTTTGGTAACTTTTTTTAATAAAAAATAATATTTTAAATTTATTACTTTTCAACACTCGATTTCGTTCAACATTCAATTTCGTTTCAGTAATTTTAATTTTAATAAAAAATAAATACATAAATAAATTAAAAAAAATTAATGTATCTAAAATAAAGAATAATAATCAAAATAAAAAATAAAAAATAACTAAAAATATATTTCATTAATTTATCTTTTTATTAAATAAATAAATAAATAATAAAATAAAAAAAGGTTTGAATATTTTCATTTTTAAAAAAAAAAAAAAAAATAAAAAAAAAAAAAAAAAAATAAAAAAAGAAAAAAAAAAAAAAAATAAAAAAAAAAGATAAATATATATATATATATATATATATATATATATAAGAGTCAATTTTCTAAAATTGTCTACATTCTTTAACGTCTCAAATAATAAAAATAAAGAAAACAAGAACTAGTCAAAAATAACTGCTTCCGTTTTTTAACGTCCCAAATAATAAAAATAATAATAATAAAAAAATTAATCAATCTTTGAAATTGTTTTAAAGATTTATGTTTAAAACTGTTCTGGATTATATTAATAGAAAAAATACTTTTTATAATTTTCTACATTCTTTAACGTCTCAAATAATAAAAATAATAATAAAGAAAAAAAGAACTAGTCAAAAATAACTGCTTATGTTTTTTAACGTCCCAAATAATAAAAATAATAATAATAAAAAAATTAATCAATTTTTGAAACTGTTTTGAAGATCTATGTTTAAAACTGTTCTGGATTACATTAATAGAAAAAACACTTTTTATAATAAGATAAAAGAACTATCATAACTTAACTGTATTAAACAAAAATGCGGCGACGATTTTAAAATTAAGTGCAACAAAATAAAGGAGATTATTAATAACAACCATCTCCGTATCTCATCAAATGTGCCTAGGTTTTTTTTTTTAAAATTGAAATCAGGGGACACAACAGTGGTTGTGAGGCTCCAATTGCCGTTGTATCCAACTTTTAAAATATATTTTTTTTTTATTTTTCAAGGGCTACAAGCCGTTGTAGCCCATCAAATTTAAATTTTTTTTTTTTTATTTTTCAATGGCTACAACAGCGGTTGTGGGGCTCCAATCGCCGTTGTAGCCCCTTTTTTTCAGTTGTACCCCACTCACTTTCTCTTCTACACTTTACTCTCCTCTCCCGTGTCGCCGCCTTCACCTCTTGCGCCTCTCTTCCTCCTTCTCCTCCACCATAGCTGTCGGCCACAAGGGGCTTTACTTGCGTTTTGTTCTCGTTGGCCACAAGAGGTACGTTTTGATGTATTTTTGAAATGTTTGGATTGTTTGAATTTCTTGTTGTATGATTTTAATGCTTTGTGTATTGAAATGATTGTTGTTGTATGCTTGGTTGTTGTGTAAACTTTCATGAAAACATGTTGGTATTGAGTCTGGGGATGTTAGATCCCTGACAATTTGTATTTGATATTTATTTACATGAAAACATGTTGGTATTAAGTCCGGGGATGGTCGATCCCCGATAATTTTTGTCTGATATATACTTACATCAAAACGTGTTGGTATTGAGTCTGGGGATGTTCGATCCCCGTCAATTTGTGTTAGTATTTTAAGCTGGAGATCTTAAATCCCCGAAAAATATTTTGTTTAATTTTTATGGATGATTTTTTTTACTATACATAGTCATGGATCGAAGTTGAATAAATGCAAGTCGTATTAGTGATGTTTATGAGAAAGGTGTTGAAGAGTTTCTACAATTTGCTAAGCGGAATGTAGCGGGAGTACATAAATATTATTGTCTGTGTGTGAATTGTTTTGAATGGGAGAAAACAAGATATTGAGTTGATACGAGAGCATGTTCTTTGTGATGGTTTCTTGAAGAGCTATATAATATGAACTTGGCATGGTGAAGTTTTGGAGCAATATTCTAGTGTATCTGCCACTGAATGTGAATATTCTAATTTATATTCTGAAGATTGCATAGAAGACATGATTCGCGATATTGGGATGTCCTCTGATTGTCAATCTGATAACATATGACATCACAAATCTAGAGAGAAGGTAGAAAACTTTAGAGAGAAATTGTTTGAGAGATGATGGTTTTCATAAGAATGAAATTGTATATCTTCTTAAAGAAAGAGAGAGATTTGGTAGTTTTTATAAACAAAATATCTTCTTAGAGATACTTGGTGGTTTTTTTTAGAATAAAACAAAATATCTTCTTTCTTAGAGAGAGTTGATAGTATTTAAAAATAAAATAAAATATCTTTTTTTGAGAGATAAAATATCTTCTTAGAGAGAGAATATCTTTTTAGAGAGAGAGAGTTGGTGGTTGTTACAAAATAAAATCTAAATAACCAATTTTTATTTACTTAAACAATTCTTCTGTTAAAAAATATATTTAATTGTTATTAAATTTATCTCTAAAATTAAATTTTATTCTATAACTATTTTCTAGGATATTATAGAAAAGCTTCTTGAACAAACACACCAAAAGCAAAGAGTGATACACTAGTGCAACAAAGAAACAACACAAGGAGTGCATAGTATAGGAAATTTTAAATTTTCAGCAACAATCTTTCATTGTATTCATTTGAGTTGTAATTGCAAAACTCCTTATCATTACTAGAATAATTCAAACGTGAAGACAGTGAAGTGTTTCTAAGGTCCTTGGTGCCAAAGAACTTCACCTTAGGATTCGGCTAGTTCAAGCATTACGTGTAGACGATGGAGTGTTTCTAAGGTCCTTAGGATTCGGCTAGTTTAAGTTTTCCAAGCATTGGTTTTATTCCTTTAATTTCTTTTAATTTTGCAAATCGACTAGTTTTGTTTGTTTTAGTCACCTTCGTTTGTGACTTAGTGATCTCATTGTAAGAACAATTGGAAAGGTACATTGGGCAAGGCTCTGGCTAAGGAAAGTCTTGGTACTTAAGTTGTTTAAGTGACGGACCTCACTTTCCTGGGAGACCCCCTAGTGTGCTAGACTAGTTTGTCTTATCTTGAGAACATTTCTTCACAAAATTTAAGATGTCTAAACATTATTTCCACCTAGTAGTAATGAGTCACAAGACAATACATCAGATTTTCAGAAAATATTGGAAGAACTTCAGGTTATGAAAATCAACACTGATGTACAGTTTGCTATTATGGCGGAAGAAATTAAGACCTTAAAGAAGAAGGATCACAAGTATAAATCCAAATCTAGTTCATCAAAAAAGTATTCTAGTAGTGAGGATGAAAAACCAGAAAGGGATAACTTAAGAGCAACTGAACACTACCAACCTGTCCCTTATCACCACCATAAAAGAGAGAGAAAATCCAAGGAGATTAGAGTAGATCTTCCCCATTTCCATGGCACTAATGACATAGATACATTTTTAGATTGGGAAATGAAGGTGGAACAATTGTTTGAGTGTTATGAAGTGAGTGAAGAAAAGAAAGTTCCACTAGCTACTCTTAGTTTTCAAGGACATACATTGCATTGGTGGACTGCCTTAGTAAGGGATAAACGTCTTCACCATGAACCAACCATAGTGTATTGGAATGATCTTAAAAGTGCACTTAGAAGAAGACATATTCTCTCCTACTATCATGGAGAACTCATGGATAAGCTCCATAGACTTAATCAAAAGAACATGAGTATTGAAGAATATAGGCAGAAAATGGAGTTGTACATGATGAGGGCGGGAATTAGGGAAGAAGAAAATGTAACTGTGGCTAGATTCTTAAGTGGATTGAGTCTAGAGATAAGAGATAGAGTAGAACTTCTCCCTTATAGGGATTTTCATGACTTGGTTCAAATCTGTATAAAAGTTGAACAACAAATTTTGAGAAAAGGGCCAAGTAGAAGTTCTTATTCTAACTCATATCCTAAGCAAGATTCTGAGAGGAGGGAAAATTGATAAGAGAAAAACCAATAGAAAACCCTTCCAAGGTTATAGGCCAAGAAAATTTGAAAAGAAAAGAAGAGCATGCCACCTCCAACCGCACTAGTGATATTAAATGTTTTAAATGCTTGGGTCGGGGACATGTTAAATCTCAGTGTCCTTCCATGAGGACCATCTTAATGAAAGCCCAAGATGTATACAATAGTGAGGAAGAGAAACATGAAGAGAGCACTAGTGAGGAGTCTGAATGTGAGGGGCGTGAGGATGTTTATGCTCATGAGGGAAAATTATTGATGATTAGGAGAACCCTCACCAATTAACCTATTCTACAAACCGAGTCACAAAGAGAGAACATTTTTCATACTCGATGTAAAATTTCTAAAAATGTATGTTCTCTCATCATTGACAGCGATTCGTGTTATAATTGATGCAGTGATAGGTTGGTTGAAAAATTAAAATTGAAAATGATACCCCACCCTCGGCCTTATAAATTACATTGGATAAATGATGGGAGGGATATAAATGTTAAAAATCAAGTGAAAGTGAAGCTATCAGTAGGAAACTATGTTGATGATGTTTTATGTGACATAGTTCCTATGGAGGCTTGTCATGTTTTATTGGGAAGGCCATGACAATTTGACAAGAAAACTATCCATGATGGCCTCACCAACAAAATTACTTTCACTCATAAACATCAAAAGTTTGTACTTCATCCTTTGACTCCTAACCAGGTGTTAGAAGATGAAGTCCAAATGAAACAAAAATCCATAAAAAGGGGAAACAAAAAACATGAAAATAATTGTGTTCCGAGGGTCATGTACCTTTTTCCTACTTCTAATCAAACATACATTCACCTCGGAAGACAATTTTTGTTGAGTTATTTTCTTTTCCAAGTTTCTGTAAATATGACTTTACAGTCTATAATAGATCGGTCTTGTGCAAAGTTGTTAACAATGGATAAGCAAAATTTGGACTTTAAACAACTTAACAAGGAAGAAAAATGAAAATATAAAAAAGAACATAAAAATGTTTTTAGGATCCAACCTGATTGTCCTGTCATAAATACAACATTCGGTAATCTTGGAAAAACTCTTCTCTCCTTCTATGCTGTAAATATTTCATTAATCTTACTACGTGATTGTTGTGACAGGATGGTGTTTGATCTTGGAGGAAGTTAACAATAGTGAATGTCCATAAGAACGTTGTGGATCTGAGGACAGATCCCTTTCAAGAGTGAGGGGATGATGGACGAAGGCCCAAGCATGGTCTAATCATTAGATCCAAGACCAAACACATTGAAGCTCAGGAGGAGTCAAAGGTACCAACAGACATCAAGATGCTGAAAACTCTAAGCTTTAGTGGAAAATTATAAAAATGTTGTGGAAGATTTTCCTTTGTAAAAATATTGTAGAACATATTTCTCTTTTGTAAAAATAAACCCTAGGTGCCTTAGGATTTGTAAAGGAACCTAGGTTAGGTTTTTAGAAGCATTTAGAAGTTATGCCATGTGGCGCCTTCTCATTGGGGGAGAATGAGGCGCTAGGGTTTGGGAGAAGCTTGCTCCACAAGCTAGGTTACCCTAACCCTAGTTTCTCCTACACACTACTTAGGTAGCTTGCAAGGCAAGTTAGGGTTTGGAGAAGCTTGCTCCACAAGCTAGGTTACCCTAAGCCTAGCTTATCCTACACACTACTTAGGTAGTTTGCAAGGCAAGCTAGGGTTTCTAACCCTAGCTTCTCCTACACACTACCTTAGCTTGCTAGAGAAGCTACTAGCTTTTTCTTCTTCTATAAATAAGAGGTTTAGGAACCTCCATTGTAGACTTGATTTTGAGAAATGATATGTTGTCCAATTTTCAGCACATTGCCTCAAGTTTAACATTGAGTTTCTTTTCTTAGAAGCTAGGAGCTCTCTCTCTTGAAGGTTGGCCCAACCTCCTTCAAGGCTTTCACCATCTACTTCACCATCAATCTCCTTGCATACTTTCTTCCTTGCATTCCCATGGCTTCCGCAACATGAGGAGTTCATCCATTTCTTCCATTCAGTGCTTCAAGGTTTCACCAAGCTCAACTTCCATTGAAGCTTGCGCAAGAAGCTAAAGCACCTAGGAGCTCCTCCATCAGGTGGACTGATAAAAGTTTTACCGAATTGCTAGAATTGTTTCATAAAATTCTTCCAAAAGGTAATACATTGCCAACCAGTCATCATGAGGCCGAGAAGATATTTTTTCCAATGGGTATGGAGTACCAGAAAATACATGCTTGTCCTAATGATTGTATATTGTATAGAAAAGAGTTTGAAGGATTGCATAAGTGTCCTAGATGCGGGGTATCAAGATACAAAGTAAAGGACAATGACGGTGATGAAGATGACATGAAAAAGGGTCCTCTTGCAAAAGTATTGTGGTATCTTCCAATCATACCACAATTAAGACGTTTTTTTGCCATTGTTAAAGATGCAAAGAACTTGACATGACATTCAAATGGAAGAATATGTGATGGGTTGTTACGACATCCTGCTAATTCACCACAATGGAAGAAAATTGATTGTTTATATCCTGAGTTTGGAAGTGATCCAAGAAATCTCAAACTTGGTCTTGCAACAGATGGAATGAATCCATACGGCAATTTGAGTAGCAAACATAGTTCGTGGCTTGTTTTGCTAATTATTTATAATTTGCCGTATTGGTTGTGCTGAAGAGAAAATATATGATGTTGTCTATAATGATATCAGGACCAAGGCAACCTAGAAATGACATAGATGTTTATCTTAGTCCTTTGATAGAAGACTTGAGGTTATTATGGGATGAAGACGTGGAGGTTTTTGATACATATCAAAAGGTCAATTTCAATTTGTGAGCATTGTTATTTTGTACTATTAATGATTTTCCCGCATATGGAAATCTGAGTGGTTATAGTGTTAAAGGACACCACGCTTGCCCGATATGTGAAGAGAACACCAGTTACCATCAACTGAAATATGGTAGGAAGACTTCTTACATTGGGCATCGAAGGTTTTTGAAACGTAATCACCTTTATCGCAGGTTGAAAAAAGCTTTTAATGGTTGTTAAGAGGACAAAACTGCACCTCCACCCTTAACTGGTGAGGAAGTTTATAACCAAGTGTGCCACGTCGAGGTGACTTTTGGGAAAACCCTCAAGAATAGCAGTATATGGAAGAAGAAATCAATATTCTTTGAACTTCCATATTGGTCAAAGTTAGATGTTAGACATTGCATAGATGTTATGCATGTAGAAAAAAATGTTTGTGATAGTATAATTGGGACATTGTTAAACCTTAAAGGAAAGACAAAGGATGGAATAAATACTCGTAAAGATCTGGTTGAGATGGGTGTTTGGTTGGAGTTACAACCACAACCTTATGGTAAACGAACTTACTTGCCACCAGCATGTCATACTTTGTCAAAATTTAAAAAGATCAGTTTCTGTAAGTGCTTGCGAGGTGTTAAAGTACCACAAGGATACTCTTCAAATATCAAAAGCATTGTCTCAATGGATGATTTGAAACTTCTGGGCTTAAAATCTCATGATTGTCATGTTCTGATGCAAGATCTTTTCCCAGTGGCTATTTGTGGAATTCTACCAAAAAATGTTAGACAAGTCATCACTCGTCTTTGCTTATTCTTTAATGCTATTTGTAGGAAAGTAATTGATCCTACTAGGTTGGATGAATTAGAAAATGAAGCCATCATTATCTTGTGTCAACTAGAGATGTATTTTCCTCCTTCTTTTTTTGATATTATGATCCATTTAATTGTTCATCTAGTCAGAGAAATTAGACTATGTGGTCTTGTGTTTTTACGATGGATGTACCCAATTGAGTGATGATGAAGATATTGAAAGGATACGTGAAGAATCCATATCGACTTGAAGCATCTATTGTTGAGAGATATATTGTAGAGGAAGCAGTAGAGTTTTGTACCAATTATATATCAGAAGTGGAAGCTATAGGAGTCCCAAAGTCTCGGTATGAAGGAAGGCATGATGGCAAAGGCACATGGGGTGTGAGGGTAGTTCGAAAAGATCAACAACAGGTACTCCAGCACACTTGTATACTTTGAACAATACTGATCATGTTCTTCCATTCTTAGAGGAACACAAAATGTTGTTGAAGTCAATGAACCCACGTGCAAATGAAAAGTGGTTGTTGAATGAACATAACAAGACGTTTTTGAAATGGTTTAAAGAGAAAATTGGTGAAAAGGATTGTGATGTTGAAGAGTTAAAGTGGTTGGCAAGAGGACCTAACTATGATGTCATAACATGGTCTGCACATGATATTAATGAGTTCTCCTTTTACACAAACACTGAGGATCAGAAAAGTACAATGCAGAATAGCGGTGTTACCCTTGAGGCAGAGTCAATGCACTTTGCTAGTTCAAAAGATAACAATCCTATGATGGCTACAATAAGTTACTTTGGAGTAATTGAAGAAATCTGGAAAGTTGACTATGTAAAATTTAGAGTTCCAGTATTTAAGTGTAAATGGGTTGATAGTAACACAGGAGTGAATGTTGATGACTTGGGTTTTACATTAGTTGATCTCGCAAAGATAGGTTATAAGGAAGATCCTTTCATCACGGCTTACTAAGCAAAACAAGTTTTTTATGTTAAAGATCCTTCTAACCAAAGGTGGTCAGTTGTCATTCAAGGGAGAAATGAACATGATGTTGAAAACCATGATGACTCAAGAGTCCAATATGCTGACTATTCGTCATTGTCAAGACAGTTACCTCCACTAAATGAGGAAAATGACGTTGATGAAGTACAAGCTACACGAACAGATCACAATGAAGGACTATGGGAGAACATTGTAACACTTCCATAATACAAATAAGTAATGTTTATTTAATTGTTTAGGCTGTTTAATTTTATATGTTATTTGAATAAGATATATGCTATTTAATTTTATGTGTTATCTTAATATTTCTTTTTTTTTTCAATTTCAGGTCATGACGGATTCTTCAAAGAAGACTAGGGAAGTTACACACATGAAAGCTATTGCCATTAATCGTCTTGGTGGTGTCAAAGTCCTAGTTGACGTATATCCTCAGACTGGTAGGGCTTCAGGCCCTAATAAGGCCCAATTTGCAAGTTATTTGGGTGTATTAGCACTAAAAAAAGTCTCTATTTTGGTACCAGACTGGGATCATGTCACTAAAGCAGAAAAAGATCTAATTTGGCAGGATCTTTGTGTAAGTAACTCATTTAAAGTTTAATTACATGATGAATTAATCATCTTGTTCAATATTTAATAACTTATTTATTTAATTTTTCAGACAAGCTTTGAGTTTGAAGAAACCAACTTGGTTAGGAAGAAGATTATGTCATCAATTGCCATAAAATGGAGACAATTCAAGGCCACCTTGACCAGTTTATACATCTATGGAAAATACAAGGACAAGTCCGCTTGTCAAAAATATGGAATTGATAAAGAGACTTGGGAACAAAGTAGAGAGGATCCCTCTTGGTAGGTTTGTTTTCATTTTTTTAAAATCAAAACTGAATTAAATTATATGATGTCACAAAGCGAATTATCTATTTTGTAGGAGAAGAGGAGGAAAGCACAAGAAATTGCGTAGAAGAACGTCACCCCCACCGATTATCTTGGAGGGTTTATGATTTATTAGAAAGAAAGATTATGGAAGAAAAGTTAAAAATTCATCTTCAGATGATGTCCTTTCTCTTCCATCCCCTCCTAGTCGACATGAGAAGCGGAAGTTGGTTAGGACTAAACCAGGAGGACAGATGACATCTGCACAGTCTCAGGAGATTGTCAGTCAGATTATAAGTTATTGTTAATAAATTGAGTACTAAATAATGTTTTCTTTTTTACTATTTAATGTTGACATATATTTTTATTATTTTATAGGATGATCTAGTGCAACAGAGCTCAGAGGGAAGTTTTGTGACTCAAGGAAGACAAGATATTTTGTTGGTCGTTATTGGGAAAGAAGAGCACCCAGGTCGTGTTCGGACTGCTGGATATGGTGTAGGTGTGAGACAATTTTTTAGCTTAGCTCCCCGGTCTTCATCTGCGTTTGCAACAACAAAAGACTAGCTAGCTCAAATGAAAGAAGAAATAAAAAAAAATTAAGAGAAGAATTAAGATGAGATTTTGAGCAGACGCTCGAATCCATGGGAATCTCGCAACAACACACTCCTATGTAGCAAGACGAAGTATTACCTACCCTTGGGAGAGTTAGCACAAAGGGTAGTTATGCTGCTGAGGAGGAGGACGAGGAGGACACAAATACTGATATTTCATATCGGTGTAAGTTGTTTGTTGGAGATCCTCCTCGTTTAGTAGCGATTGGGAGAGTGTATGCAACAGGTTGGACGATCCACACAGTGCCACTTGGAGATGATTTTGCTAGAGTGGTCGTCGAAGAAGTTAGACATGCAGATGTCAAGGTGCCAGTGCCTACATCAGAGGTTAGATTTGTGGGAGAGGCACTTGATACTTTTATTGTTTGGCCTACACATCTCCTCAAGGCCATTCATAAAAAATATCAGGTATATTATCATCATTTCTCTTAATGTTATATAAATTTACACTTAATGTTATTTAAATTAATACATTTTGTAATTTTGGTTGCAGGACTCTGAGAGGAATCTGAAATCACCAGCACTTGGTGGATTAGGTCCTGAGCCCCAACCACCCTAGCAACTCCAACCAATTGTGAATCCAATTCAGGAGTTGCTTAGGCTTTCCCATGACATGTTTGATTCACCGTGTGCCATTGAGTGGGATGAGACAGTATTTGGTGTGGACAATGGTGGTATACCATTGTACTTATACATGTAAGACATAATTGAAGTCGTGCAGGGAACCTAGATGGTAAACATTGCAGTCACTCAGTTATGGATGATGTAAGTATGCTATAAATATAGACAATTTTAAATTTCTTTTAATAAAATTATGTTTTACTAATATTCATGATATTAACAATGCAGGTACATAAATAATTTAGCTTATAACACTGGGAGTGCTGATATTTATGGATTTCTTGAGCCTCAAAGTATACAAAGGTCTGGAAATAAAAAAATGGAATGCCAGACTTATATACAGAGATGGATTTCAAAATCCAGGAAAAGAATTTACATTGCCCTAATTATCCATGCGTAAGTTTACTTTTCTTTATATTTTGATATTAAGTAATTTAGAGAACATGACTAATGGATTGACTGTTTTAGGACCCATTGGTAACTGATGCTTATTTGCCCTGCGGATAACACTGTGGTTTAGTTTTGTTCATTGCATAAGAAGCCAACTTTATATATCAAAACAGTAGTACAAGGGTATGATTTAATTAACTTTAAATAATATATCACTCTTGTTTGTATGTATGAAATGCAAGTTACTAATCATTGTCGATTGTTTAGTGCAATTAATGTACGTAGCATACTTGGCGGAAGATCTGCATCACATCCTAGAGCTTACGTTGGATATCTCCTAAGGTATTCAATTCTTAATTGAACCTATTAAATTCGTTTTAGACTTGTTTAATAATTTAAATATGATGAAACTATAGTGCAACAAGCAACAGGGAAGTTGGGAATGTGGATACTATATCATGCATTGGATGAAGACCATAGTCCGCGTCGGTATCACTGACTCTTGGGATGAGGTATGAAAGTGCTCAAATAAGATAAAATTATGATTAGTTTCATATGATAGTGATTAATAACACTATCTTCCTATTTCAGCTTTTTTCAGATCCAGAGCCACTGAACAATAGCACCATAAGAGAACTTAAAAAAGAATGGGCATCATACTTCATTGAAATGAGAAGTAAATACTCATAGTAGGTTGTAGTGTAAGATAATGTATTTATGACTTGTATCTATTAATTGCTTTATGTTTTTAGGATAATGTATACTAGTATGTTGTAGTGTAACATACACTACAAAAAAAATGCTAATTACATACGGAATATTACATACAGATGTAAATTCGTATGTAAAATAAACCATTACATACGGAATATTACATATAGATTAAATCCATATGTAAAATAGCCATTATATATAAAATATTACCTACAAATATCAATTCGTATGTAAAATATACCTTAAATACGAATATTTACATACGGATTTAATTCTGTATATAAAAACACATTACATACCAATTTTTTTCATATATAAAAATAATACATACAATTTTCTTTTTTTCACTTATAAATATTTTATTCCAGTTTTTTTACATTTTTACTCACAAATCCCACTCCCTCCAAACATTCCCTTCCAACCTACCGTAGATTGGATTTCTTTTTTTCCTTATGAATATTTTATTCAACTTTTTTTATATTTCTACTTCCAAAACCCACTCTCTCCAAACCTTCCCTCCAAACCTGTTGCTTCCAAAACCCTCACCGTCCCAGATTGTCACCACCGGAGACCACCATCAAGCATTGCAACGGCGGTCCGACCAAACCTTGGTCTCCACCATCACTTTCTTAGCCCAAACAACCGCTGCCTTCACCGCAAAGCACCGCCGCCGCTGCCTTGTTCCGACCTAAACTCACTGGTTGCTCCAGCAAGCACCGTCGCCGCTGCCTTGGTCCGACCTAAACTCATTGATTGCTCCCGCAAGCACGGCTGCCGCTGCCATAACCACATCTTGGTTGTCGTCGCCTCGCCTGGTCGACCGCAACTGTCGTGCCACTGTTCATCGCTGCCACACTCTCATTATTCCTTCCGGTACATCTTCATTCTCTTCTCCCTTTACTATTTCTCTTCGATTAACCCTAAACGTATGCTTGCTTTGATTTTTCTTCGATTTCTCGTTTTGATTTGAGACGTAAACAAAATCTGTTTAAACGTATGCTGAGTATTGACATGTGAATTTTGGAACTGAACTCATCTAAGTTCTTAAAGATACCTTGACTTTGCGGTCAATTATCTCGAAGCTGTATGTGCAATCGAATAATTTAACTTATGAACCAGTTTACAAAAGAGTTCTTCATCAAATGACTCTGGTGTGCTGTGGTCATCATTTATTTGCAGTTCATCTTTTCAGGTGGAGAAGCTTGTTCTAATTGGTGCTAGTGTATATGCAGAGGGAACTGGAAAGTTGGCAACTTTACCTAGAGTAGTAGCCTATGCTGGGGTGAATATCTCTCCAACTTAGTATATTATTTCTAACAGAGATTAACAGAAAAAGAACAAACAAAATTCCATCTCTCTCTATGGAGTGTGTTTCCCTTGCTGAAAAAGTTCATTTGTACTTTCAATTATGTAAAATGTTCATTAAACCCCTAAAGTGTAGTCAATGAAATTTTTCTGCTTGTTACTTTTGGCTCTTTGTGATATAAAGTTTCTTAATATGACATTTAACTTTTGAAAATGGCATCTCTGTTTCTTCATTTTGGTTTAAATCAGTTGAAGTTAAGGACTTTAATTACTGAAGTTACAATTCACCACTAGGTTCTTTTGGATCAGGTTAATTTATTAAAGAGCTTTCCATTACGCTTATATGCCACCTATTTGACCTTCACAAGCATTTCCTTCATCACTAGCCTTGATTGGACTAATGTGAGTTGCTTGATTCTAGAACTACTATTTTATTTGTGTAACCTGATGTACATGTTTTCTGTGCATTCTTTGCTTTATAGTGGGGATATGGCACTTTACTTTTGGTTTTTTTTATCAGAACTTTACTTTTGGATAACTCGGTATCAAATGGTCAAGCACTTTGTACTAAAAATAAAAGTTTAACAAGCTCCTTTGTGTAACATATCTTCTCTTTTTCTAAAAGTAATTATTCTAAAAAAAAATCTCAACATGTTCCTTGATGTTTACAACTAAGTTGTATGAAGCATATGTATTTATAACCATTGGATTGAAACCAGAAAAGACAAATCTTCATCTTAAATGAATCAAGAAAACCATTCACTTTGAATAAATCAAGAAAACTCTTTAATTTAAATGAAACAAGAGAATTACATGTCTGGTATCTCAATAGTTATCCTCTTGTCAAGGCATCTCATGAATGTCCAAGGATAATACAGAAGTCCCTTCACACAATGAGCTTCTTGTACTTTGTGATTTTGAATGTAGAAGAATGAATAATGGTAACAGTCTTCAAATGTTCTGCATAGGTGGGCAGATTGCATTGTTTATTGCCTTGGTGGAATGAAAAAATTGTTTGCGTGAAGAGGGATGAAAATGGAGCAGATGAGAGAGTAAGATAAGGTTGTAGGAGTGTAGGGTTTGGTGGTTCAGTGACATTATTTGCAACACAAAGGAATGGAAGTGATGGGGGAGCAATGAAAAATCGATAAATAGCCTATGCAACCTTTCATAATTATATATAATAATTATAAATCAATTTTGTTTTACTGTATGCCTTTTAAGAATGAAAAAACCTACAAAATGTTTTTAGAGATTTATCCTAACATTTTATTTCTTTTGATTTATTATTTTCTTAAAGTCAAATTTTAATATTTAAAAGGTATAGTAATCAAGCATAACTTTGTAGCACAATATAAATTATGTGCCATAAATCTAAAATAAAATTTATTTATTTAAAATATTTATATATTATATATTTATATTCTATGCCTATACGTTTAAAGTATTTATTTATCATGAATTTTAGAATATAAAATTAATATGTATGGTGTATAATAAAGAATATTTGTTACACGGGGTAATCGTATTCTTACTCTCTTATCTCATTTTTTTTTTCTTAATCTTCTAAATTTGAAAAGTTTAGCCTTTTAAAGTGTCTCTTCTAGAATAATCTGTTAGCACCAGTGGACTGCTGCAGTAATTTGATGAAGCCAACCATGTGTGAAGAAGTTCAAGACCTATGATCTTATGTGGAAAGCATGAAGATTCATGAAGATTTGAAGCTTGGTCTAGAACTTAG
>Ga0209700_103823_pt1 | contig 28185 bp, 16 predicted proteins | sample SiratroredBW_FD_187528 | JGI IMG/M metagenome (GOLD analysis project Ga0209700, IMG submission 187528) | Root nodule microbial communities of legume samples collected from California, USA - Siratro red BW (SPAdes) (version 2) | ecosystem: Host-associated > Plants > Roots > Nodule | place: USA... | reverse complement strand
TTTTTTTTTTTTTTTAATAAATATAAAAATATATAATTATATATATATATATATATATATATATATATATATATATATATATTATAATGGTGAAAATTCTAACAAAACAATCTACAACTGGAAGTAAACTGAACAGTAAACTAATTAACTATTTTAGGAATATGTTTGGTTGCGTAACGGTTGACAAAGAACATAGAAAAATGGATGTGATGAAAATTGGCAACTACTAAAAAAAATGAAAAAATTAAAATATGACTGACACACGTCAATTAAATAAAAAAATTTAAGTAAAAAAATACGTCAAGACCCAATAATTTAAAACAATTTTTGAAGATATAATACCATTTGTCAAGAAAGTTTAATGAAGAAAAAGAAGAAAAGGCAATTTTGAAAATGAAAAAGTGAAAAAATGACATATAAACTCTCCTCCACATCCTGGTTGTAGAAGAGTGGAGTGTAGTATGCATTCCTCACCTCATCACTGTGTTCCCTCTCTTCTCTATGTGACTCACTCTCACAACACCACACTCTCACTTTCTCCCAAACCCTAACTCTTCAATTCCCAATCAATGGCCATCCTCTCTCAATCCACTGCCAGTTTCTCCCCTTCCTTCCTCTCCACGCGCTCCGATTTCACTAACCGCACTCGCTTCCCCTGCCGTGTCACCTTCCGCCCACGCTTCACCGTTTCCTCATGCTTCAACTCCTCTAAGTCCCCCGGCGCCGGCGGCTTCCTCTCGCCGGACAACGGCGGTGACGTCTCCTACGAGCTGCACCACGACTTCTCGCCGCAGCGCCGTCGAAGCGGCTCGCCGGTGTTCGTCACGCTGCCGGTGAATTCCGTCAGCCGGGAGGGCGGCCGACTCTTGAGGCCCAAGGCGATGATGTTTTCCCTCAAGGCGCTCGCCACGGCCGGCGTCGAAGGCGTCGTGGTCGAGATTTGGTGGGGCTTGGTTGAGAAGAACAAACCTAGGGTTTACGATTGGAGAGGGTACGAGGAACTTGTGGCGATGGCGTGCAAGTGTGGCCTCAAGGTTCGAGCGATTCTCGCCTTTCATCAGCATGGCGCAGGACCTGATGATCCCAACTGGTATGTGGAGATTGGATCCCCACGTTAGCCATAAAATGACAAAAACAGTGTATACAACCTGAGGATAATTTATATTTATAAGTTAGCTTTTGTTACCGACTTAGTTTTACACTCAAATACTAACATGATATCTGAATATATGGATGTTGTTGTTTTGACTGATTCTTAGATGATGTCAAAACATGTTGCTGGACTTATCGGATCACCTATACTTATCTAGTGCTACAAACTTCAAGCTCAAAATGTCTAGTCCTGTGAGGGTGTGTGTGAGAACTTTCACTTGAGTCAGTGTCCAAGTACAAATTCTAAGAGTAATTTCTTTTTCTTATAATGTGGTTTAATAGCATGTGAAAATAATAATTATGTTTATGTAATTTTTTTATTCAATACTGTATTGATATTTGACCTGGGTTTTGCGTTGATCTAAGTAGATATTTTGAATTATTATTACTATTTTTGTAGGTAGGAATTGTTTCCTAGTCATGAGCCTCATACTCTGGAAGTTTGTCCCCCTTGTGTAGGATACCGCTTCCTCTGTGGGTGCTTGATGAGATACAGAAAGATGTAGAGTTAGCATATTGTGACCGGTTTGGAAGAAGAAATATTGAATATATTTCCCTTGGATGTGATATTCTTCCTGTGCTGTGTGGGCGTTCTCCAATTCAAGTGTATGCTGATTTTATGAGGGATTTTAGGGACACTTTCAGGTCTTTGCTTGGTGTTATCATTACAGTAAGGTTCTATGGTGATTTGGTTTGTTACAATCCAACCAGGGTTCAAATTCCAGTTATTGTTTTAATTATTTGTGTCATTCTGATCGGTTTTGCAGGGTGTACAGATTGGCATGGGCCCTGGTGGTGAACTAAGATATCCTTCATTCTCTTTAGAAGAGCCAAACTTGGCATGGTCTGGTGAACTTGGAGAATTTCAATGTTATGATAAGGTAGGTAGAAGATTCAGATCTGGGCTGTAGTTTGTGTAGTGTTATTGTTGCTCTGTATCATGAGAGATTTAAGTGGGGTTAGTATTGTGTTTAACTTTTGTTTTGTCTTGCTTGCCACCTGTCAGTATATGCTTGCTTCTCTGAATGCCTCTGCAAGAAATATTGGAATGCGTGAATGGGGAAATGGTGGTCCATTTGGTACTGGAAGTTTGATGCAAGATCCTGAGCATACTGCTTTTTTTAAAAATGATGGTGGTACTTGGGACACACCATATGGTAAATTTTTCCTTGAATGGTACTCAGACATGTTGCTGCTGCATGGGGAAAGGATTTGTAGAGAAGCTGAAACTATATTTAGGGGTACAGAGGTCCATGTATCAGCAAAGTTGGCTGCCATTCACTGGCACTATGTCACACAATCCCATCCGTCAGAGTTAACAGCTGGCTATTATAATACTTTTAACCGGGATGGGTACTTACCCATTGCCCGCATGTTTAGTAAGTATGGATTCTCGATGTGCTGCTCTTGTTTTGAAATGCAAGATGCAGAAATGCAGAAGATCAATCCAGATGGTAGCCCTGAAGGTTTTCTTAGGCAGCTTTTGTTGGCTGCTAGACTGTGTGACCTATCACTTGAAGGTCAAAATTTTTCAACTAATTTGGATGATGGTGCATTCACCCAGGTGCTGAAGATGTCAAAATTTTACTCAAATGGGATAGAGAAGCGACCTTTCTCATTCAACTTTGTAAGAATGGACAAAAGATTGTTTGAATCCCGAAATTGGGATCGGTTTACTCGTTTTGTAAGACAAATGTCTAATGGAAATATCTTTCGAGCCAGATTATATTCTGTTGGTGACATACGGTTTAAGGCCGCACCAGTGATGGCAGATGCGAGATTGTTGTACCACCTATATCAGTACTCTTGAAACCAGTCTTGACCTTTGTTCTTTAGGCCTATTTAATATCACTGCCATCATTGCAAGAAAATCTGATGACCTCTGGTCTAATGTTGTGAAATGTGTAGTAACTGCTGATTCTTCAAATGATTCTTTTATTGCTTTTCGGCAAGAAGTTACTTCCCCTAAGGTAAACACATTACATTGCCTTCCAGGTTTTTTTTAGATGGGTGGCATGTTATACACTTACCTGTATTTCAAGTAGACAGATATAATTTAAAACTAGTTCCTGCTGAAATTTTGACAGCCTTTTCTTTCTAATTTTCTGTTTTGTTGAGAACTCATGGTATGCGGGTTTTATATAGCTGTGGTATGCATCTCAATATCAATTTGACTGATCTCCTTTGAAACTTGTGCACATTGACCCTCAGTCTTGTTACAATGGCGATGGTAAATAGTCATTGATTTCTGTAAATTGTATTTTCTCTGAAAAATGTCAGTGCGTGTTTAATGCACGAAGAGCGGCAACATGATTAGAATTTTGGATTCTATTGCTGGGGTATGCCCTGAGAGGGTCTATGACACTTCTTGGCTTTTCCCTTGTCATAACTAGGGGTTTGTCCATTTAATGAATACGATGCGGTACCAACTCATCGAACTTCTGGCTTATATTTAATTTTTGTATTTTTTATATACTTTTAAAATCATATTGTATAGCAAGTATTATATATTATACAGTCTTTCAATTTTCAAGAAAATAAATTGCATAATGCGACAAATTTGTCAAGAAGCTGTGAACCACTTGGGATCTTCTGGTTAGTTTAGGATAAATGATGTAAACTGAAACTGCACTCCTACCAGGCCTAGAGCTATTGTAAACATAAACTAGCCCAGATCATGAAATTATAAAATAACAGGATCTTATGAGTGCTGAATTTTGTAGTCAATGTCTTATATTAGTTTATGCTATATTATTCTATGCATTCGATAAAGCTATTACTAACACAAATTTATTTTTTACAAAGATCAAGCTGTATTATCCTTTAACCAAAGTGCAAGAATGATCTTAATAAAATCTCAACTGTATATTTGATTTTTATTTTTTTACTTTAATTTTAGTCTACGGTTAATGTGTTATGTAAATGTTAATAGATGATTTAACAATAGGTTTATTCTATATTAATTTAATAAATATATTATTATTATTATTATTATTATTATTATTTTATTAATAATTAAACAATATATCAATAGTGAATAAAAAATACTTTGTTTTAGAAAATTAAAGATCATCTTCAATTTTTAAATTTTTATAAAATAAAAAATTTTACGTCCACGAAACTAATTATGAGATTCTCTTTAACAATATTCTTAGTCTAGCATTTGTGAGACGAATCCATGGGGTTTATTCTCTTGTATTTTATGGTCTTATATATGTCTCAATTATATTAATTATTTGTTGCTGTATAATTATTTTTTTATGTAGTAGTTTTGTATATTATTTTTTAAGTCACATTTATGTTACATTATTATTTATATTGTTATCACCTTTTTTTCATATTGTCCCATTAAATCGGGACATTCTTATAAACAATGATAAGAAGAAAAAGTACCAAATGGGCTCAAGGATCCCACGTTTGAAGCAGTGTACAATTTCCTTTCCGGTATACATCTAATAATGTTGGTGTATTTAATAATTTAATTTGTTAATTTCCTATATACTTACAAAGCTTGTTCAATTGACAAAAATTTAATAACTATTTCTTATAAAAAGATAATAACTATTTTTTAAAACAGTTTTTATAAAATAATCATTGTAAAATATTATTAAATATTGTTTGGGTTTTCTTGCCAAATTGAGATTAAGTTTTTCTTTTTTTAGGTAGGCTTTTTACTTCCTGTACCTCTATATTTACTACCTCCACCTCTATAATTTTGCTTCCTTGCCAGAACACACATTCTCGAAGACATTATTGGAAAAGTATTGTGTCTAGATTTGAGTATCCAGAACATTAGTTGTGATTTCTGGAAAGCAGATTTCAGAATAGTGATATTAGTATTGCAGAATGTATTCTGGAAAACTTCTGTAACAACCTTTCCGAAATACATGTTTCACATGTCAATCCACAAAACATATTTTGTAAAAAGGAAAATTGAAGTTCTGGAAATCCTTGCAAAAGACGTGAATCCTGGTGGTAGTATGTCTTGTTTCGTTTTTATTTTTAACTTAAATTCCTGTATTCTTTTACTAAAATTACAGTACCTCAAAATAGACACATTAACGAGTTTTTTACATGGCCAACGAGGCTACAAACTCAGATTGGATATGATAAAAGACAAAGTTAAGCTTAAACTAAATTTGGATTATTGTTTTCATGTTGATATTGACCATACTTGGGGCGTATATCCATATAAAACCTTTTTAACCAATTTAAAAAGATTTATTAAATTAATTTTAAACTTATCAATGATATGCCACTATTTTAAAATTACGTTTATTTTAATCTTTTTAAGTAATTCAATCTAATTAATTTAGTTAGATATTTTTTTATTTAGCAATTCAACTTAATCTAATAAAAAATGTTTTACATTAGGAGTTTAGTCAAAATAATTAAAAAAATTACTTCAATATCAATATTTTAATGTTTTTTAAATTTTTTTTATAAAGTAATGATTCTTCAATAAGAATTTCAAACAAAATTCAACCATCCGTATAGTGGAATGCGTTGCATGTGTTCTCAAAATCCCATGGATATTGTTGATCCATCAATACTGAATTGGATTTTCAACAACCCTAATTCAACTCAGTAATCATGTTCCCTTTGAAACCAAAACACCCTCATTTTCTTATGATATTGCATATCTCTGCATGAAAGGAAAAAAAAAGAAGCATTATTCGTGGTAGGTTTCAGCCACAGAGGGAATTGTCACATACATAGTCAACTTTTTTTTTTTTTTTTCTTGGACGGTCTATTTAGATATATTGATATCTCCAATTCCAATAGTAGCCGTTGAGTTATGTGTCTGTGGGTACTATTTGGTGCGTGACACCTCATTTGGACCTTGAAATCATTCATCACGTTGACTCTAGCAGAACTAGCTACAATGAAACGCAACGTGGGGGTATATTTTCTACAAATTAATAAGCTTGTTAATTTTATCATTCCTTTTATTTTTTCTCATGCAGCATGATTAGTTTGTAAAATGGATGGTTTGCATCTGTGATTGGACCAGAATTTTCTGATCAAATATTCTATTTAACTTTTAAAAAATGATTCAAGTAAATAGTATTCTACACAGTTACAAGTTAAAATAAAAAGTTACACACTCATAAATTTTAGAGCTAAAGTGAAGGTTTTGTTGATTTTGTTTTCTTCCTTGAAAGCTCTCTGCTGAGTGATAAGAAGCCAACTTGTTAAAAATATAAGTCTTGTGGGGAAAGAACTCATAATGGCACCACTCAGAAGGAAAAAGCTAGCATGAAAATTACACATCATAATAGTGCATAAGTTGACAATCTTCAATGAGATTACTTATTATCCGTAACAAAAATTTAGATTGGACAAGATTGCTTTTTAATCTATGCTTATTGAGTACACAATACAAGGGTCAAATATAAGCCAAGAAAAGCCAAGCAGAGCTACCTAGTGCAACACACATGTCAAGTGCTAATTTATGAGTTACTTTTGGTAAGACTGACTCTTTTATTACTTTTATTAGATCTCAATACACTTGTTTATTTTAAGGTCAAAGCCAATTTCCATAATAATAAACTTTAAAAAATAATTTTGAGTAACTAATAGATAAGCATTTTGGCTACCCTACAAAACTAGTTATTGAAAAGGAAAAAAGTAAGCACTTAAATATTTCAATAACTTCTCATATCACTCTATATAAGACTTGTTTCCTATCACTCCCAATATAATAGCTCACAAAAAAGTTACTTCTTGACTGCTCTCACTCTCACACTTTACTCAATTTTTTTTCATTGGTTGAGCACTAAACTATGATAGGGATAGAGTAAAATAAATATTTTTCTATGTTAAGAAAATAATAACCAATAAACATGCATGTACGTAAGATGTAATATGATTAAGAATTTTTGAAATCTTGATTTTCTAACAAATATTTCCACTTGCATTTACAACACAAGTATATCCTTATTTTCACATTGGAAAAGGATGTGAAAGTTGCCCATAGTAGCTTCATTATTGATGCAGAAAATCATGTCAGAAATATTATTTATTTTCTTTTGGTTCACTTTACAAGATCTAAAAGACAGTTAAAATGAATTTAAATACACATATTGTTTAAAATTAATTTGATGAAAACCAGTTCCATAAAACTATAAAGCTAAGAGACAGTAAATAAAGTTGACTTCACCCACATGCCAATATGTTGTTGTAGTTGAATGCATCACATGACAGGCCACAATCCACATGAATCCTGAGATTACTTTTATTGACTTTAGTTACAACTTACAAGGCCAATTTTCCCATTCTAACCTCCCTCTCCCTTCAAAAGAAAAAGGGTTCATTCATCTATTCTCATTTCACACTTTCACATATAAAAAAGTTCCATATTCCCCCTATCTCTCTCAATTTCTGTCATCCTTCAAAGTTCAAACTCTACATCCAACTTTATGGATCCCAAGCTCAGATTCTCTATTATCATCTTCCTTTTGCTCTTTGTTGAACTGTATCCAGGTAAGCATGTTCTGCACAAACATATATTATAAATTATATTTGTAGCCAGAATAAATCATAAACAATTCAACCAAATTCATTTTGTGAATTTCTTTGTAGCTAGAGTGAACAGCTTGACGATGAGAGTGGATGTGGTAAAATCACCAACCAACAAGGTAAAGTATTATTCACAATACTTAATTAATATCAGATTAATATATAAGTCATTTATTCCTTACAAAGAACAGCTACGTGCTCGTGTATACTATGGCTTAATTAATATATAATGACAAGTTTCACCATTTTTTAATTAGTGCATAAGTTACACAAAGTACACTGATTAGAGAGATATAATAGAAAGGGGTTATGACAGATAAATATGTCTATGTCATGAAGCAAGTGTATTTGGAAATATGTATGAGCCTAATATAACTCCAATTATTAATTAAACACACTTTTCTGTTGAAGGTTTCTGCTCAGATCAATGGAAGAAAGGTTTTGAACCTTGACACAGACGATTACAAAGAATATGGTGCTAATCCACGGAATGATCAAGGGAAAACCAAGCCTCATGGTTGAAGTTAACCAGTTATGCTGAGTTGCTTTTAATACTATTTTATATATATATATATATATATATATATATATATATTATATTTTAATGGAATGAATAATTCAAGCCAGCTCACATTTCTTGTTGCTGAAAAGCAGAAGAAAATTGATATAAGAAAATATATGTAGCAATATATATAAAAGTTCAGCAGAAGATTTCCTTCCTACTATATGAGTTTTATATTTCTGTAATCTGTTAAAATCACGTGCTGAAATATATCTGAATTCTAATCTCTTTAAATACCAGCAACTGCTTAAGTTTGTATCTAGAAAACTTTATTCTCTTTCTTCATTTCTCGTCTAATTAATCTTTGTTGGTTGTTGATGAATACCTTGTTTGGTTTCACAGCTTCATACACTACTATTAGCCAGGCATAATCTATGTTTTCTGGTGAGACTCTAATTGGTAAGTGGTAGTTTGTTTTGATCAATGACATGTGTGAAATTTGGTTAAATTATTTACTTAATACTACTACTTGTTTGCACTCATTTACAAATTAGTTCTTACATTAAATATTAGATACAGGATAAAATTAAGATTTACTTATGTTTTTATTCTCTAAAATTTAGAATAATTTTAATTTTGATATTCCAAATTTACAAAAGAAAAAGTTATGATTTTAATCCTGAACAATAAATCTGAGGGACAAAAAAAGTTTTAAATTCTAAATCTTAAAGTTTAAACTATAAAACTTATATTTAAACCCTAAATTTTGAACTATAATTCCTTTAAAACTCATTTTAGTTCCTCAAGTTTATTTAATATTTAGGATTTTTTTTTTCAATTTTAAGAGGCTAAAAAGGTTTTCATTTAATTTGAGAGAACACAATTGAAATTACTCCATATTTCAAAGATTAAAAATATACTCCAATTTAAAATTAATATCATAATGTTCGTCTCGTCTTCTAACCCAATATGAGAAATAAGAGATACTGAGGTACGTTAGAGTGAATGAGAATAGTTAATTCCAAAGCCAATAAAAGCATAATATTGATTTGAAAAACTCAAATGTTATTCAACACCCAGTGAAAGAGAGATAAAACAAAAACAAAACATAGATATGATGTATAAAAACCAAATAAAGATAACAAGAACTATTAATAGGATGTTTAAAATAATTGCATACTTCAAATATTATTGGATTTTCTTTATCATTGATAATTTTATTTTTATATTTTAGATGCCACAGTGTTGTAACAAATACATATATTCTGGCTTGATCAGAAATGCATACGCAAATTTTGAAGAATCATGGTTACTATCTCTCCTAACGTTATGAAATAATGATTACATTTCAATTGATTTCTTGAGAAAAATTTCTCTCTCTCCCAACTCTTGTTCTCTACATGTTAATGAGGAAAACAATGCTATTTAGACTTTGTCCAAAGGCTTAGGAAGAACGAAGTGGTGAAGAGTTAATAAAGTCATTATAGGAAACATAGAATGTCCCTTATTTATTTGTAAAATCTTAATCATTAGATGGATATTGCCTATGTTTATATGCAAATGATAATTATATATAATTATAAAGACTAAAAGATTACTTTACCTTAGATTAAGGGTATTAAAAACTTGATATAACATCGAAAAGATTGATAGATAGATAATACTTAACTAATAATTAATCTTGTACTTGCCTCTTCTTGAAAAATGCAATGATGATGAGTATAGAATTGGCGCAAAGATAGGAAGTCTCCTTCACAGCTAGTGCACCAGTGGTTTCAATGATGTGACCCTCAACGTTCCCTACATCTCAATTTTGCGTTTTCATCATTAATATATTTGATCACAATGTATAAAGTTGTTTTTGTAACAGTGCCTGAATGAACAATCGTTCTACATTTTTCTTCTTTGGGGGAATATTTGTTTAGAATATATTTTTTTTGGTCAACGGATTCCAATGATTTTAACCATCTTTAAAAAGGGTTGGGAAATTATTAAGGAGTTGATTTAACATTGTTCTATGGAATTACATAACTCTTGTTAATACTTGTTAATGAGATTAGTGGATCAGAAACCAGGTCTTACACTAATTAATTGACATTCAGTTTTACTATATTAGTAAGCATGTTTTGCAGTAACAACACCTACTTCTATACTTGTTATGGTGACAGATATTATAATTAATAAATTGAGATTTGACAGTCCAACCTAAAGAGTTCATCTGCAAGATATTATTAGTTGAGCGAAAATTATTGATGTTTTTTTGCCTTTTAATCTACTGTTGATTACTGTGTGCAAGGATCAAACGCACTAATTAAGAAATGGTGGTAACCATATATGAAGTCAAGGGTAGATGCCAAAAAAAGGAGAAAAATTAAACTCTAAATATATTATGAGATGGCACACAAAATCCAAGCTCTAACTACCACAAATAATGTGCAGATAAATAACAACCCTAGTTTAGCTTTATTTAGCAGGTAGAGGGAGGAACACAGTGGCAGCATCCATGATAGAAACTAAAATCAAGCTAACTAATCATTAATCTAGTTCAGTTGACTTTGGATAATATCTTATTCAATTTTCCAAATGGTACTTATTATGATTCTTCTCCATTGGAAATGCTTGGCACAAAATTCAGAACAAGACATGCACCTACCACTCTGTATGCATTATTTTGCATGTTCATGCAAAATAATGAAGGTTTGCTAAAGAAAAAGGAAAGGGTGAGAATAAAAAGTAAAAATGAATAAAAAATTAATGATTTTATATTTTATTCATAAGTTTATTTATTAATATTAATATAATATTTTAATTATCATATCTGTAATTAACTATGATGTCACATAATATCTCTCTTACTATCTCCTTTTTTTTTGTTTGTTTTCTTTTTGTATATTTACTTATTCAAATTATGACTTATCCTACATTTGTTAACAAGGTAGAGGAAGAAATAAATAGGTCAAATAATAGTTTCACCTACTTCATCATTTAAATTGTCAGAACATATACGGCACACTGCAACTTCTATTATTGCAGTGTTACAAAGGATGGTCTTTTACTTTATAAATACTACAAATTGTTGAGTGAAAACAGTAAATTTACTATCCCATCACGAAACATACGGAGACAAACCAAATAAATAAGATAAGTTTTCTTTTAAATTATAAAGAAATAAATAAAAAATAGTTATTAAAATTTTTTGATTCATTAAATTTTTCAAATTCTTTTAATAAAATTTCGTTGAATCCACCCATTAACCATTTTTTTCATGATTGAATATTTAATTCATGATTATAAAAATAAGTTGTATTAATTTTAATCATTAAGTATTAGTAGAATAAAACATAAATGTTTATAAAATTAAATAGTTCAATTCATTCCTTATATATATATATATATATATATTTCATAAATGAATTTAGCTGTAGATTACTAAATGAATGATGAATAAATGAAGTATTTCATCATTTCTAATTCAAATATACAACAATAAATGTTGAATAATTTTAACAAGTTTTACGGATGCATATCTATAAGTTATGTATATGTGTAAATAATATTTACATAAAAAATATATCGTAATATCTGTATTTTTTAAAAGATAAAACTCTTATCTACACAAACCTGAGATCGAAGATTTGATAAATTACATACTTAATGATAAAGTTATTTGTCAATTATATTACGGTACATACCCCTTCCGAATAGCTTAACTTTCTTTGATAATTGATAAAAGACAAAACTTAGAAAAAAATATAAACGAAAATTAATATGCTATATTTATTTAGTAGGACTTCAATAATTAATTCAACAAAACACCATAATTTTATTATAAAAAATGTAATATCATTATTTTATTTTTAATGGTATGTAAAATTATTCAATACTAAAAAAATAAAAAATTTCGTGTCCATACTCTCAAATTCCGCCACTTTTATTTCTTTTTCCTCGCGGTTGTTTCTACGACCAAGTAAACCATCATATATGACATAATTGATATGTGTATCTGGTCATTACACTTTTAGGAATGATAATCTTCAGCCAATATTTACAAAATGTGAAAATGAGAGGAAAGACAAAAAAAAAAAAGGACAAAAATAAATGAAAATTTTCTGTTTGACCAGTAATACGGATGCAAAATAATAAGTTTACGTGGGACCAACTATTAAAACCATATTTAGAGTAATTTCCAATATAAAATTTTAGTTAGACATAAAGTTTTCTAACTTTTAATTAAAAATTAATTATAGAATCAAACTTAACAAAACATGAAATTAAGCACTGGATATAATAGTTACTTTACCAAAAAAAATTTAACCCCAGCAGAACATGTGTAACGGTTGCATTCATTGAAAGTAATCTGAAAATTTACATTTTAGAAGAAGATCGTTAGTTAAAACGTTTGATCAGTTATGAATGCATAATTAGAAGTTGGTGTATGTATGAGAAAATATAGTTTAATATGTGGTGGAGAGCAATTGATTACAGTGATTAATATTAATAATTAATAATTAGTAATTAATAATCTAAGATGAAGGGCTTGGGGTGGAATTACCGGAATGACCCCGAGAGAAAGATGGAGAAGAGGAAGAAAGAAGTGAAAGTGAAAAGAATGAAACCTGTGTCACAGCTCACGCACACATAACACTTTGAAAGGAGAAGATAGAAGAGACATCTGATCTACACCTTCTTCTCCCCAATTCTAGTTGAGAGTGGTGCCCAGTTCTTATCCTGCGCCCATTCAATACAAATTTCACCCTCGCACCACCCAAACGCTCCACAATTCTCTCTCTTCTCTCTCTCTCTCTCTATCTCTCTCTAAATCATAATTCCACCACCATGCCGGGTCTTGTTTCCGTCAAAACCCCACCCGAGGCTCAACCGCTCCGAATTTCCGTACCCAACACGCCGACGCAGAGATCCGAACCGAACAACGCCAACAGCAAAACGCCGTCTCCACTTCCCAAAAAACCGCCCTCTCCATCACCTTCTCGTTCCTCAAAGAAGAAAACTCCCGAAACCCCTAACAACGCTGTTCTCTCTGATGCCTCTCTCGACAACCCGGATCTCGGCCCATTCCTACTTAAACTCGCACGTGACACCATCGCCTCGGGTGATGGGCCCGCCAAGGCCCTCGACTACGCCGTGCGGGCCTCCAAGTCCTTCGAGCGCTGCGCCATCGAGGGCGAGCCCAGCCTCGACCTCGCCATGAGCCTCCACGTCCTCGCTGCCATCTACTGCAGCCTCGCCCGCTTCGAGGAAGCCGTCCCCGTGCTCGAACGCGCCATTCAGGTCCCCGACGTCTCGCGCGGCGCTGATCACGCCCTGGCCGCCTTCTCCGGCTGCATGCAGCTCGGCGACACCTTCTCCATGCTCGGCCAGGTCGACCGATCCATCTCCTGCTACGACCAGGGCCTCCAGATCCAGATCCAAGCCCTCGGCGAAACCGATCCCCGCGTCGGTGAAACTTGCCGGTACGGTATCGATCTATTGTTGTTTGATGCAAAACCTAGATGCAGGCAATTAGAATTATTGAACATTCGCCTCGGTGTTTATCGTAATAATAAAATATTTCATTAACTGTGTCTATGTGAATTAATGAGGCGAAACTCTAATCATGATAGGGAAATATAGTAGAAAATCGTATTCAGGTTTCTGAAGCGAAATTATAATTCTAATCGAGGATAAAAATAAGAACATCTATAAAGCCAGGACTAAGTTTTTTCTTAATTGTAGTTAGATAATTTAGGGTTTCTGAACAACATAGAGAGAAAAGTATGTGTGTAATTAATAAGGTTACGGGGAATGTTAGAAAAAGTGGTGTGCTTGATTGTTGTATGAATGAAACCACTCTTTTTTGAGTTGGTGTTGTGCGTGGTAGATACTTGGCGGAGGCGAATGTGCAAGCGATGCAGTTTGACAAAGCGGAGGAGCTGTGTAAGAAAACTCTGGAGATTCATCGCGTGCATAGTGAACCGGCTTCACTTGAGGAAGCTGCCGATAGGAGGCTTATGGCACTGATTTGCGAGGCGAAGGGAGATTATGAATCGGCGTTGGAGCATCTTGTGCTTGCTAGCATGGCTATGATTGCAAATGGTCAGGATAATGAGGTTGCGTCCATTGATGTTAGCATTGGGAACATTTACATGTCACTTTGTCGTTTTGATGAGGCAATTTTCTCGTATCAGAAGGCTCTTACTGTGTTTAAGTCTGCCAAGGGCGAGAACCACCCTTCTGTTGCTTCTGTTTTTGTGCGGCTGGCTGATTTGTACCACCGGACTGGGAAGCTTCGTGAGTCGAAATCGTATTGTGAGAATGCACTCAGGATTTACTCAAAGCCGGTGCCAGGTACCACTGCAGAGGAGATTGCTGGTGGCTTGACAGAGGTTTCGGCGGTTTTTGAATCTGTGGATGAGCCAGAGGAGGCGCTGAAGCTGTTAACCCGGGCTTTGAAGTTGTTGGAGGATAAGCCAGGGCAGCAGAGCACTATTGCAGGGATTATGGCACGGATGGGGGTAATGTATTACATGCTTGGCAGGTATGAAGACTCGAGGAACTCGTTTGAGAGTGCTGTTGCTAAACTCCGGGCCAGTGGGGAGCGGAAGAGTGCCTTCTTTGGAGTTGTTTTGAATCAGATGGGGTTGGCGTGTGTTCAATTGTTCAAGATAGATGAGGCTGCTGAATTGTTTGAAGAAGCTAGGGGAATTCTTGAGCAGGAGTGTGGCCCGTGTCATCAAGATACTCTTGGAGTATACAGCAATCTTGCAGCTACATATGATGCTATGGGAAGGTAAGATCTTTCCTCATCATCCTTTATTAGTTTTGACTCGTATTTAGTAGATATTTTGCTTTGTACCCTGATTCCATTCATCGTATCTGTTCGCTTATGAAGCAGCCATAAAATAAAAGATACTACTTAAAGATTAACAGTGACCGACTGCAACCTTAATATTGTTATTACTGTGGTTATATATGTTGGGCTGCATGAGTGAAGCTGTTTTGGCTAAGCTTCGTTGAATTCAACTTTACTATAAATCCTCCACCCTAACCTTTGCTAAGGGGATTGATCTAAATGCTTTTTAAAACTTTTTGACAAGCTAGGATAAATATGTTTGACCCCTGAAAATTAATATTGTTATTTCTTCATTCTTTTGGGCATCCATTGATCTTATAGCTGGCCCAAACCTTGCCGTTTACAGCCAGAGTTTCCCATTGGTCTGAAAATTCTTTGTATGGATTCCTAGTTATATATGTCTGATAGTCTGTTATTTCTTGTTCTGATGGAATGGTAGAAAATAATCAAATGTGTATTTATGTTGTACAATGCCGTAGCGCTTCTATGTTTAAAGTAAGATTCTATTTTCAATGCATCCTTCAGAGTGGGAGATGCGATTGAGATCTTAGAATATGTCCTTAAGTTGAGGGAGGAAAAGCTTGGAATTGCAAATCCTGATTTTGAAGATGAGAAGCGTCGTCTGGCTGAGCTTCTGAAAGAAGCAGGCAAGACAAGGGACAGAAAAGCAAAATCTCTGGAAAACCTTATTGATCCTGGTTCAAAGAGGACAAAGAAGGAGGGAACAAAGAGGTGGCCTGGTTTGGGGTTTAGAATTTAACTATATTTTTACTCAATAATATATATATTGAATGCACATTCTGTAACATAGGATATCTTGTATAGGGTTGAATATGTAATTTGGGAGGGAGGTTCCCTGTTTCTTGATATTTGTTCACGCATTTGTTTCTTTTGGTTAATTGCTTTATCAATTTGTGTTGTGAATTTTTTTAGTTGTACCACCAAATTCCATCCGTTTCCGAAAAACGTTGAAAGCAAATTTTTATTCGAGTGAATAAATTTTGATGCGATTGTGTTTTATTTATCTTTCTGTTCAAGCGAACTAGCAAAATTGGTTTTTGTCTGGTTTCCGAATTACGCCAATGTCGGTACCTCATCTAAGAGTGAGAGGCATGGCGGAATTCTCGTGCTCTATTTATGGTGATTATGAACTACATCAACATGTGAAAGGCCACTTCAATCACCCGTGATTGGGATTTGGTTCCTTTATATTCTTGTTTCGTCAATGCACTTTTTTTGGTTGAGTTTGGATATGGATCCTATGAACAGTAATATTTTGCGAAGAAGTGTTAAGTTTCAATAAAATATGATCGAGGAGAGGAAGGTAATTTTCGCTTTTTAAAATGAAGTTCCTTTATCTATTTATTTTTTTCTACTTTTAATTTGTTACTGCTTTATTTAGCATCCACCAAACATTTTTTTTTCTCATTTACTTCTCTCCTCATAGCAAGGAAAAGAAAAAAAGACACCGCGCACTGTTCACAAATATAGGGACACTAAGATAAATTAATTTTTTTAGTAGTGGATAATTTAGTCTACTCATATCAAAAACATTTCAGACTCAGTTTCTTATGATGTTGAAGAACCAAAATAATGTGAGACAAGAAGTTGAAATCCTTTTCTTTTCTCTAAATATGAGTTAAAAAAGCTATTTTAAAAATAATTATTTTCTTCCATCAAAATCTGTCTTAGATTATACTTATTTATTGAAGTATCACATTAATATCTTTTCCTCCCTTACTTGGGGGTATATTGTCTGTCAATATTGTAGGCAGTTTAACATTGACAATTAATTCACTGAAAAATTGAAAGACAATTTTAAACTATGTAGTATGTTGGAGTTGTAGGCTATCAGGAGCCCAACGGATTAGGATTGTATTTGATGATGAATAATGCATACCAATATCAACATTAAAAAAAAGTCAATTTAAAATAAAATATACCAAATATTATAAAATTTCCTTAAAATCCTAAATTCCTATATTAATGAAATTCATTGATTTTTATAAAAAAAAATTAGTATACACATTTAGATTATATTTTATAGGTTGTATATATCAAAATTAAACAAGAAATCACAGAAATATAAATTTTTAAGAAAAACACTAGTGTATCATAACAATTTTGACTTCGGAATACACTTGTCGTACAGAAATTGTAATTAACGAAACGAATTTGGGCACACTTCTCTACTTTCTTTAGCTTTGTGGTTTAAAAAAATATAAAATGGATTGGTTGCTAAATTAAAATTCAAAAGGCAGCTAACAGTTTAGCTTTTATCATTTTAACCAAATTATAATTACTGTGTTTGCACTATTAATCTAATAAGTAGTTGAGGGAAAGGTCTCTTTTATCCTAGTTTTTATAAGGAAATAATATCTTAAATTTAAGATAGAAAAGGTCTTTTGAGTTAAAGAACTTACTAAGTTATCTTAAGATGTGAAGTAATTTTCTCAACTCAAGATTTTTGCCAGAAAAGGGTTGGCATCATTATCGAAAAATGAGAGGCTTCCACCACCTTAACTTGTCCAATTCTTCACATTTTTTTTATGGCTACGTTGCTCTTTCAAGAGTATTCATGATGTAACAAATATTTTATTGGGCCTCCTCCCCCTATTCAATACTTTCGTATTTCGACACCTCAAAATGTTTGGAGATTGATTATTGAACCAAGGAGTGGTGAACATGTTACGCCACGATGACATTGATTAATGAAAAATATCCATTACACTTCGAACTTGCTTTTTACAAAATAAAACATGTACATATAGAGTATAATATTAATAATTAATGAGGATACTTATATTGCTGTGAGAATATTGCTAATTAATTAATTAATTAATGAAGCTCGGGTCGTTATTTTTTCCCCCAAACTTTGAGTATTATTTAGAAGTTGTACATTGCAAAGCTAATTTGTGTACGTCTCCTAATTATTATTATTATTTTTTATTATGAAGTCAAAATGAACCCACGATACCACTTACACTATACATTCAATATCTTGGGATCTTATGCGATTTTGAATTCAATTTCACTTTTGACGATCAGGTTAATATTCAGAAAAGAGATTAAATATTAGTCACACTATTTTCACTATAAAAACCTCTATCATTATTCTGAGATGTTCACCTATTCGTATTATTTTGTTATTGAATTTTATCAGTATAAACTATTAGGAGAGGTCTAAGTATTTCCTATTTATGTTTTAACCACTTCTTCCTACACTTCTATGATTTATTTTTTTTACACTTTTATACTTTTAAAAATATTAAAAATATTCTTTTGAAATTTATATTTTAAATTATACATTCTAAAATATATTGGAATTTCAAATAAGAAATTTTTTATGTATTCTGATTTATGTAATCCATAATATAAGAAAGTAAAAAAAAGGTGTAATTAAGAAGATGAAAAAAATAAAATAATACTGTTACTTCTCCTGTGGAGGTGCGCGAGAAAACTATGAAAGTGCAGAAAGATATAGCCTAATGTTTCTGGTGTTGTTTAGATGAAATAGCGTTAATTACATGATTAATGGATAATTGAGAAAAGTTAATGCTAAGTGAATGTGTTTTAACCGATAGTGTGTGGGATAAACTCGTTTTGGCATTATCTCGGCAAACAATTTTCATTTTTTCGGAATTGAATACTTCAGCATAGTTACTTGTGGATCATGTTAATGATTTACTTTGTACAAATTATGAAAAAGTGAAATTCGTGAAAGAATATTCGAAGGGCAATCGCTGTACACAAAAATGGAGAATAAAATATGTAAAAGGATGAAATAGAATGGAATAAAATCTGCCATAATTATTAAGTAATTATAATTAACGTTGGTGGTGCCTATAATTTTCTATTTTCTGCTACCAAACAAAGGGTTAGATTATATTCTTATATGCTGTGTTGTGTTGTTACTACTACGTTAACTTCTCAAGGACTACGGAAGCTTCAAACTTCGAATAATAGATGCTTCGATAAAAAAAAGTCAATTTCATTTTCTCCACTTTTAATTTTTTAATCAATAATTACAAAAGTAATTCTTCTTTCTTATACTTTTTTTTATGTGCATGCATTAAGCACATAAAATGTGACTTTTTTAAATATTATTATCAATAATTAGAAAAGTAACTCGAATATGTATCTTCTTTTTTATTTCTAATCCATGGTAATTCGCAATCAACAATTTTTCCTTAATTATTTTTCTCCGACAATCTTACCTAACGTTATCTCCTCTTCAATTTGTCTGTCACCAAATCGTTATTAGGTTAATATAATATTTTGTAACTTATTTTATCTCTAAATCAAAGTAAAAGTCAATATATTCTTACACCAGTATTCTAGAGACAAGTTACTTGTCTCTGTATCAAATTAAAGCATATTATCTTAAGAATAATAACTTTTAAATTATCATTTCTTAAAATTGATAGACTATTTTATTTTTAATGATACAGTTTTAATATTTTCTTCCTTGTCAACTTTTGAAAATCATCTAAATTAATTATTCGTGTTTTATTATTTTTAAATTTCTACATATTTATGAAACATACAAAATATCAGAAATATTTAGTCAAAGAGCACTGTGTCAATTTCTTAATATATATACATATATATAGTCTCTATAAGATGAATGAATTTTAATTTGGTTTCTTTAGTTTTGTTTAATTTTTTATTCGTATAAAGTAAAAAAAAAAATATTACTTTTGATTTCTATTATTATATGACACTAATTAACTAGTACTTATATATTATAAAAAAAAGGTTAAATGAATATAAGTGATAAGTATTAATAATGTAATATAATATCGATATGGGTCACACAAATTTAAAAAATAAAATTAAATAAATGTTATTCTTTTATCTTAAACTTAATAATAAAAACTAAAAATAATGATTAAAAGTTTTAGAACAATGAAAATCAAAGAAAAATATTTTACAGGAAATTAAAATTTATACATTTTATAAAAAATAAAAAACGTGATTTCAAATTTTATAGATGAAAATAATGGAAAAAAAAAAAAAAAAAAGCTACTAAGAGTATATTTGGGTAAGGTCAATAATTTTGTTATAAGTTACTTTGACCACCATAAAAATTGTTTAATACCTATTTCAAAGTAAATTATTTTAAATGTGTGTAAGTTATAAGTTAAAAACTATTTGAGGACTTATTTATTTTTCTTCCGCTCCTATTCTTTATATTTTAATGTATTTTTCTGATTATTCTAAATTTCTTTTCTATTTATTATTATTTATTTCAAGTTGTATAGACATTTATTATTGCACTATTTTAGTATTTGTTAGGTTTTTTAATTATGTAATTTAAATTAAAAAAATAACATCATTGAAGTGACAATCTTTCATTACATGACTCTATTTGAAAACTACACAGTAAAAATTGTAAAAAATAAATTCAAAACAGCAGGAGTTAAATTGTGAAATAAAAAGTTAAAATTTATGAAAATAAATAAAAATTACATTTGATTAATACTCAGTACATCAATTCATTTAATCAATTACTTGTCCAAATAAAAAAAAATAGACAACTTTTAGGAAATAAACAGAAGTATTAAAATGTTTAATAAAAATTTAAAATTGTAATTACATAATAATACAATTTTAATTAAGAAACAGATTTTATTTATACGATAAAAATTATGTAATTAATTATATCTTTTGTGTTATTTATTTTACACCTATCAATTAATAATTTAACACTAATTTACTAAATACTTTTAATATAATAGGTTTTCAGGCTAAAAATAAAGGCACTCTAAATATAAAGACAGAAAAAAACATTCATATGCTACGTATATAATTATAGCGCAAATAAAAAATATCCTAACAATTATATATATATATATATATATATATATATATATATATGTGTGTGTGTGTGTGTGTGTAACATTTTAATAATTATAAGTTAAATATATTAAGAGTGTAAATATTTGGTATATTGTGATATAATCACAAAACATGAAACATAACAAATATCTAACGAAAATAATCAGTTTGTTAATTTTTATGATAATTATTTTATTTCTTAGCCTGATTGATTTGCTATAGATTGGTAGAAAACAAATATTTTCATTTACAGAAAACTAAACTGTTTAATTATTATGCATTGATAGTATTAGGATTTCTTTTACCATTATTTATTATATACAATATGTAAAGGAATATTCTCATTTAATATATACAATTTATTTTTCTCTATATACATTTTTTATCGTTCAACAATTGAATGAATTTTGCAGCATCTACAAAGTAAATATATTCAATTTTTTGTTTCATTTTTATAAAGTAATTGTCCATTCTATTTTTTTTTTAATCTTCAGAAGATGTAATATTTCTATCCTTATCATTTTACACTTTCTTTTTTCCATTCATTTATTTTTCTTTTCTTCCATTATATTGTATTTTATTTCGACTTTTATATCTTTTTATATTTTTAGTGTATTAATGCTTTTATTAGGTAGATTAATGCAAAATAAAAGAATTCTTTATAATTTCTATAATAGTATTCTTATGAGAAAAATGTGGACCCATAAACTCAACCTGTATTTTCGTTAGTTGTGCATGACAAAATTATTGATTTTTGTAATAATTAATTATTTTAAAAGTTATATCAATAGCTATTTAACTTTGTAGAAATCTTTATAATAGTAATTTATCAAAATTAAACTAATGATAATATGTAAGTCATTTATGTTCAAAAATTGAAAGTGATTGAGAGTTTCATTTTGAATAACAAGAAGCTGCAATTACTAGTTTTTTTCTTCTTCTTATTTTAGCTTATAAGCCTCTAATAATAATATAGGCATTTGGAAGAGTTTGTGAAAATAACTCGGGTCTTATATATCCCCATAAGTCACTTTTAGCTCGATTCATTAAATTGCCAAAATAACTTATGAAACGCATCTTTTAAATAAAAAATAGTTTGATCGTATTTTTTAATTATAAAAGGTTTCAGACTTTAATCAGCACTTTGTTCTTAAAACCGTTCTTTAGCTGCCTATACCTAATAACTTACAATATTTATTTAAACATTACTCAAATTAACATTTTTGGTAACTTATTACATATGGAAATTAATCCCCAGATTAACGATAACCCTAGCTTTTATAATGAATTCTATGCGTGAGATGAATTCCAACGAAAACACTAATTTGTATTAGGAATATACTGTTAAACCATATTTAGTACATATCAAAATAATTAACGCATCTTTTTTTTCTTTTTGGGCATCACAATGGCAGCGTCTATATACATGAGAATCATGGTTTAAATAATGGGGTGGGCCGAGACATGATCCAAAGTTAATGCATGCACTAGTATTAGAGTTAGGTTTTATTTGTTTCGATAAACAAATCCTAATAGAGGAAATCAAATAAATGAGATGTGACACCGATTGTGCCTAATGGATAGGTTCTGCAATTCACTTCTTTCTAACTAACCTATGTAATAATCTTTAATTTTTTTTTACAATCCATATTATTGTAAAAATATTTTTTAATCTTATTATTGATACCCATCTTTCATAATCGGATGCAATAATTTAAGAGGAATAATAATTCATGCATGCATCAATTTTGTTCGTAGCATTCAGCTTTTCAACTGCTTTCCTTATATTTAGGAGAGACTTCAACTTTGATTTGATTAATATTGTTCTTTTCATTTCAGATGAAAATATTGTTTAAGATTATGGTTGATGTCAACATTTTGTCGCATGCGTCAACAGTGTCTGCACGTGTTTTTTTTTGGCATTGATGTATAATTCTCCCTTTAGAACTATCCAATTAATTTTAAAGCAGTATTAAATTGTAAAGATATAAAAAACATCTTGGAAAGAGAGGGATTCAGAAGAGATATAAACTCCATTTTCATGTTGAATGGAGATATAAAATGTCGTATCTATACTTATCTTATTTGTCTGAGGTTCTCTTTTAACTCAATAGAAAACTTGGAGACAAATGTACAATTATTGTAATAAATTTTAATTTTGAAATAACTCACTTTGAAAATATAATGTTAAAATTAATCAGAAGGATTATTTGACAGCAAAATTGACGGTGACTAAAGTTATATTTCATAATTCAAGCATAATTAAGTTTGCATCTCTAAAGAAGAGGAAGCATTTAGCATTTTGAAAAAAAAATTAATGGATTTTTTTATAATGAGTAAAGTTAACATGTTACAATTATAATTATATTTTCTTAAATGTATTACAAGTCATTTCTTTGAATTGGTCTATCAAAGTGTAGTTCTATTATATACATCGGATTGGCTGTGAGTGAATTTGGGTTGGTAGGTGTGTTATGTAAGGATAGGTGTTGTTTCAGAATAATTTAAAAAATAATAAGTTTCTGTATTAATTGTGATAATAATTTATCTAAAGAGTAAATAAACAACTAATTTTATATGGCACTAAGCAATATTATCAAAACACACATCCTACTATTATATTACGTTCATAACTTCTCCTCTAGGTGACAAAGCAAAATAATTATAACTTTAACTCTCATATTACTCTTATTTTTTAAAATATTAAACAAATTATTACTCTTTTCTTTTTCTTTAAACAGAAAATGGATGTTTTTGATAGGTTTTAGATGTCCTATGACCAAAATAAAGAATGGGCTGTGCAACACAGATGTGATATAATATGATGTATTGTATTTATGATAATTTTAGAAAAATAAGTTTAATACTTTAAACAAAATATAATAACATACAATTAATTAGCATTAGAGATAAAACTCAAACCTTGTGTTTTTCTTATGGATAGTAAAATTATTAATGGATTTTATGGATTTATTGACGAATAAGTATTCATAAACATTAAGGGCATACTAAGAGAAAAAAAATTCTAAAATATGTATATTTCTCACCTGGCATATTAATAAGTCATTAAGGACATACTATTATGTCAGTAAATTTTAACAGTAACATCACAATTTATTTATTGTAATAGATAAATGAACAGAATTAAAAAAAATAAGGGCACATAAAAATGAATTTATTATAAATTAATGACTTAATTAAATTTTAAGTCCTTCATAAATATTTAAATATTTTTAAATGAGTTTTTATTGAATTTTTTTATTAAGTACTTAAAATTTTTATATTTTTCAATTAAGACTTTATCTTTTAATTTTTTCTGTTAACCGAATGATGTAGTTGTTATTTTTCGTTTTCTAAGTGTTAAAAAATGTGAGGTTATTGTATTTAATATAAGATAATATATTTATTAATGTAAAATGATAAATAATTTTTATTATTTTAATTGAAAACATATTAAAAAGAGATTGTCATGATTTTCATGTCATCAAAACAATCAAGAGACTAGTGATGTTTTTATCATTATCACCCATATAGGTAAGTGCTCGGACTTAACAAGTTCAACACTTGGAATACTGTGATCCATTCAACCAAGAAGTTAGACAACTATAGACTAGGTTAAGGCACTAAAACCCAAGACCTCATATTCAATTGGGGAAACTCATTAAAGAAATAATGGTGAAACAACATGCAACCAGCATTGCCAAATAACACCACTGCAAGAGAAAATGAACGTTTAGTTCCTTCAAATCCACTCAATTTTGAGAAAAAGGAATCAATAAATAATAGAGTTTTTGTCCTCTTTCATTTCTAATTTTTATATATCAAACAACTAATATATAGTAATATTTTTTTTTTCTACACCAGCCTCGCAGACAAGAAGGTGTGAAGAATCGATACTTTGGTTAGTGGAGCCTAAGGAATTTCTGTTTGTAGGTGGAATTGTTGAAAAAGAAATTTCTACTTGCAGAGGTGGAATTAGACGTCAGTGTCTGATTCTAAATCCGCACAAACAGAAGATGATGCATGAATACCATGGTGCACACACCTCCCCTCTATTTTTTAGGCAAAAACACATCCTTCTCTATGAATGCATTTACTTAGTGCAACCTATCAAATTCCTCATATCTGTTCATAGTCTCTGCTGTTACTTCCACTTTCAGGTATCCAAAACAAAATTCACTTCTTCAAACATAACTACATTTGTAGTAAACGTGTAATACTTAATATATGTTTAAATAGATAACCATACATATATATGCATTGGTTACTTTTAGAACTCAATTTACCATATCAAGGAGCTTGTTTAAATATGCTATAAATTTACAATATAGACTGGATAAATGATAGAGAAATCATGATAATAAAAACTTTAATATAATGAAAAATCCAAGTTATAACTACTAACAAAATATAGACTGAATGATATATTAATTAACTTTATTTGAGTTTGTCAACTATGTAATTAATTATTCTTTTAGAAACTAAAATCAACTGGTGGTGGTGAAGGATTTGGTGAAGTGGTTATTTGACTTAATCTAAAGCTTTTTGGTTTAATGCTTATGACTTACTATTTTTCCTTCTTAATTATATGGCCTGCATACTTTTTCTTCTTTTATGTGGTGTTCCAGTATCTTTTTTTTTTCTTTTTGTCCAATTTAACACTATCATTGATTGATTATAAAGGAAGTAAATTATGTTTATAAAGGTTTGAATTATTTCTATCTATTTACAAACTTTACTTAATTACCACTCTCTAATTACAAATTTCTGAGGTTTGAAAATTAATAACGGAGATTTACATATACGTTTGGACATATATACAGTGAAAATTGTGAAAGAAAAAAGAAAGAAAAGAAAACAGGTTCTTTCCAAATTATTTCAAATGGGTCTCTCGGTTTCAGAAAGAAGACTTTATATTAGGCATCTTTCTATTTCCGATTGTCTTCTTAACCAATCTCCAAAATTATTTCTACTTTTGCCTGTTTAAATGTTGGAATTAAGCTCAAATAGTTGGCAAATTTCATTGTCCAACAATATAACTTTAAGGTTGTGGAATTATCAATATAGTGGTTTGAACCTAAGTATTTGATTATTCATAAAAAAAAATCGAGTAAAAGAATGAGGAATTGTTATTGTAAGTTTAAGAACTTTAATCCTTTCATTAACATGATATAATTACGATGAAAAGAGGAAGAAATTTTTTTATTAAATATAATTAGTGGGTTTATACAACTAATAATAATATTTAGTTGATATTTTATAAAAAAAAAGGTGTCCTTTTTCAACTCCACCATATCATCTTACTCAATATTGACCGGGTCCTAAATTCTACAACTTAGTTACTAATTCTTTTATTATATTTAAAGAGAAATTTACTGTTAAATTCATAATATATATTTTAATTTTTTTTCTTTATCTATTCATATTTAAAAGAAAATATTGTTTTTATTTATTTATTTATCTCACATTAACTAAAAATAAAAAATAATAAAATATAAGTGAGTATAAATATGATGTGATAAATTATTTTTATAAAATTGAATTAGATTACAAATCTATTTCTTAATATAGTATGAGAAACTATTTTAATGATATTTATCATGTATATTAGCTATTATTCGATATCACTTATAAATATACTTTCACATACAAAATGTACATACTTTAAAGTAAGGAGAGCGTGTTGGAAAACAATATTAACTAAAAAAGTATCCTTAATTTTAAAAAATATTACACTATTAAAATAAATTAAATAAATAGATGATTAGTGAGTTAAAAAAATTTCAACCCAAACGAATATTAATTATATTATTTAATCTATATGCTTTCTTTAGCAAACAAATACAAAGATTATATAATAATCTCTTCGCTATGGAATGTGATGGTAAATTTAATTAATTTTTTCTTATTTAATAAACTTTAAAATGGATTTTATTTATAATAACTCTCTTTTAGTCACATTTCAAGTTCTTAGAAAGGATAATCTTTTCATAATATATTATTTTTTAGATAATTTTAGTATAAGTAAACACTACTAACTTTCTTACATATTAGAAATTAAATTTTTTCTTCTTATATTAAAATCTGAAGTATTTGACAATATATCACGTGGGCATGGAATTTTCATGAAAACAACTATTAACATTTTACTGTTTACCACTTTTAGCGTATTACTGTTATATAAAATTACGTGTGAAATTATCAATTAAAAAGTACTCATACTTATATTTAATAAAGTCAAGTCTACATTTCATTGAATAAAAAATTCTAAAAAATATTGAAAAATACTTCCAAACGATCCTATTTCACTATAAGATTAATGAATTTAAAAGGTGACTAAATTACTTTGGCTTTATTTAATGATATTTGTTTATTTTAGTTGTGACAGAAGAAGCTTTTGTTCCTTTTATTTTTATCACTATGATGATAGTTGAGTAGTGATTATTTTAAAAGTACTAACTTAAAAAGATTATGGTGTCCTTAATACCTAACGAAACACAACAAAATAATAAAATATGGATTTTATGAAAAAAACTAATATAATAGATATCACAAAAAGAATATGATAAATATAAGAAGTTATTATCATGGGAAATACCCGTTAATTTTTCTCCAAAATCATAAATCTATATCTTCAATGAGACCAACAGAGCTCTTCACTAAAAATGTGTGCCGCACAAGAAATTATATTATTATTATTACTATTATTATGATTGATATAAAGAAATTGAGGTATTATATAAGAAAACGTGGAAAGTTCACACTAATATCCATTTTAATCATAACATTATATATTAAAATATGTAACATAATCATTTATATTATAGTAAATTATATTAATCACTTCTGAAATTTTGTGAACTTTTGTTATTGTCTTATTTATACTTTTATTTTTCTAAACGATAAAAGATAAGTACAATACCATAGCTATGTAGAGGCAAGCTAGATGCTTACGCATTTTAAAGAATGGTTAGATATTTGCCCATGCTAAAATAGATGCTTTTTTATCTCATTAATTTTTAAAAAAATATTACCTTTATATTTTTTAATTTATTACATGTACACTAATATTTTTTGTAATTTCATTATATAATCTTTTAAAACAAAAACTTGTTACAGAATGATGGGAAATATAACTCAATAAAGCTCAATTCAACCAGAGTTAATAAGCAGCGGATAATAATTTCCCTGACTCGCAAGAACCTGTGAGGAGCAATAACAAATAATCGCAACAACAAAATACACTTCAGGAGGACACAGGAATTTTAACGTGGAAAACCTTCTCAATGTGAGAAGTAAAAACCACGGGCACAAGCCA
>Ga0209700_103822_pt1 | contig 28225 bp, 16 predicted proteins | sample SiratroredBW_FD_187528 | JGI IMG/M metagenome (GOLD analysis project Ga0209700, IMG submission 187528) | Root nodule microbial communities of legume samples collected from California, USA - Siratro red BW (SPAdes) (version 2) | ecosystem: Host-associated > Plants > Roots > Nodule | place: USA... | reverse complement strand
TTATTAAAATGTGAAAATAAAAAAAAAAAAAATGCTAATAGTTAAAAAAACACGCTAGCAAGACAAAAAGGTAAAAAACATATAACGGGAAAAGGCTGTCATTAGGATAGTAAAAAAGAAATCAAAAGCAAAAATAAATATATTAAAAATATCTAAACAAACTTTCCCTAATATTTGAATCCTTTGCTCAAAAAGGGCACATAGAATTTAGGATAAATGCCCAAATATAATGCAACTAATAATAGTATTCAAAAAATTTGCAGCAAAAATATATTTACTGTAACATTATGCATGATGGTAAAACCATAAGGGAAACAAACGATTAAACAGAAAATGTTACCACTACAGCGTTCAAAACTTTGCTGCAAAAAGTGGAGCAGCAACCTTGGAATTTCATTCTAAAATTTCTCCCTCCTCTTCATCAGATTTGTCAAATCCTATTTCACTACCTTTAACCAAAGAAATAAGTTCTTTGTGTGGATTGTTATCCACAATAGAGTCATTCTCATCCACATCACTGCCTTCATCTTCACTATTATGATCATCATCATTATCGAGGCTAACAGTTTTTTTAACAGCTCCCTCATTCCCGCATTTAAGAACATCTTTTTCAGTGTCAACTTCAGACCCGTTTTCTTTAACCATGACTGATGGATATCTAAGTGGCTTGTCAGGACAATGTTTGAAGAAAGAATTTGTTACCATGAACCTGAAAACCTGAAACAAGCGGCTCTTATCCTTCTTTATATCTGCACTCAAGAGTTTTTGCAATAAAGTTGGCTTCCTCTTCTTTAAAGAAGGGTTTTCTGAAGAGTCTTTGTCAGCAAACTTCTGCTTCTTGCCTAACCGACCATTTCTGTCTACTTTCTTGTTGAACTTGTTTTGGAACTTTCTTTTGTCACTAAATTTGTTTTTCCCACAATTTTGAAGACCTTGATCTTCATAATTCTTAAGGTAGTGTGATGGTATTTCAGCAACTTCGATTCCCAATTCAGCTTGCTTTGCTAAAACCTCCTTAAGCTGCAAAGACAAAATATATACAATGTATTGATGAATTGGAATGCCATTTGCTGAGTCCAAAAAATATTTATTTCAATTAACAAGTATTGACAATAATTCATTTTTAGTATAATTAGAAAAAAAAAGGACTATTGTACCCGCACTTATATTTCATGCTAAAAAATGACTATTTGCTTAACTTCTATATCGAACAACAATATTAAATTTCGTGCCATGATAATATTATATCAGGAAGTGTTACATGCTAATAACATCACTCTAAGAACTGTACCTCTCTTTGTAAGACCTCCCTCTTAATGACCTTGGAGTCCATCCGGCATTCATTGTGCCTCTGCAATTAGTATTCAGGAATTGATATTTAGAATAATATCTGACAACACAAGCAATAGATAGATCAGTTTGTTTACAACCTTCTGAAAGTTGTTACAAGGATGATTCTTTTTCCTTGTATCACGCCATTGTTGGATTTCTTGCTCAGTGTAAGTCACAGAGAAAGATCTAACCATTCAAGAAATGAAATAATAGCAATCATAAACAAAATTAGGGTTAGAGTTAAGGTATTTTCAGTATAAAAGAATAAGTTGTGAAGTTAGAAGTCTTAAAAGTAATTCAATAGTGAAAGACAATAAAAATCTGATAAGAAAGCAGACATAATTTATAAAAATAACAACGAAAGGAAATCTAATTTCATTTAGAAGGTTATCTGGATTCTGGAAGACATTTATTTGGACAAAAATCACAAGTATGGTACTGAAATTGTGAAAGGTCACAACCTTATTGATTCAATATGTTGAAGGTAGTCAGGAAGTTTTGATTATACAGAACCACAGGTGTTTTTTGACTACCAAACTTATCTCATAATTCAAAATTCAGATGGATCAAAATAAAAGTTAAACATACGCACAACACATATTTATGTTCATGTTGAATGTCAACGTTAAAAAGTACTATACTAGGTATATGCTCTGTTTATCATGCCTCCATTACAAGAACCAATTTGCAAAGTTTCCTCCAACAGAAATTTCTAGACGTATGTCTTTGCCAAGGAACAACTCTTAACACCTTATCACCAATATCAGATACCCATCAATCTCTATAAGAACCATTAAAAGGCAAGAAAAGTTACCATTGTTGGATCCTTAATGCCACATACACTGCAAGAGTGTGTGCACTGAAGGTCATCCCAAATAAACTCGTGTTTTCAGAGGTGTTCAAAGAATGACCTACAAAGCACCGTGGTGGACACAATTTTGGGTCTCTAATATGGCTTGATGGTCACCATTATGGTTTTCTAACTACCACGCTTGATCTCATAGTTCAAAATTAAAATAGACTGAAATATTTTCCTGTGCTACAACAGGCTTATAAGTCAAGTATTTTTCGATTGCTAACCTTTAGCTAAAATGAATAGTTGATTACTGCATTTATTCAATATAGAGTTGACTTATTCCCCATGTCCCATAATGACAGTCTAGAAAACTGGACATTTGGACACAATCGAGGATAATATGCCTAAACTTCTAACAGAGTGGCAAAAAATTTCTATTAACATTGTTTTACTTTTCTGGTGCACATCATTCTTTTTCAAGTAAACTCTCACGTTTTCAAGAAAATATTACATTCAGTTGATATCTACCGACACAGGAATTTAATTAGCATCTCGTCCTTACACATTATCACTATGAACAGAGACAATTAAAAAAGGACTGCTAGCAAGTAATAGACTGGAACCAGATAAAAAAGAATCAGAAAGTGAAGTAGAAGCTACCTTTCTGGTTGCTGCTTAAGTTCCTTCGATCTTAAACTATCCTGTCCTGCCCTCCCACTGTAAGGGCCTGCTTTCATCAGAAGCATTAGCGTAACCACAGAAAATGTTTCATCTGGGTAACAAGGTAGAAAAGTTCAAACCTCTTCCATTATGTTCTTTAGGAAACCCATTTCTCCTCTTTCCATTGTTGACATCATGAAATTTAGACTTCTGGAATCTAAAGGAACAGGACAACAATTGTAACTTGCAGGAAAAGCATGCAAGTGATCAAGAGTAACGAAAGAGAAAAGAACATAACATACCCTCCTTGAAAACCGCCTCGATTTGGTCTATTTTTGAAGTTTTTGCTTGGCGGTCCATTCCAGTTAGTGTTTGGAACATTAGTTTTAATATTGCCATAAGGATTCTCCTGCAGCAATTATTGGGATTTGCAGTAAATATAATTCACAGCTTCATCTACAATAGTATTTACATGTAGTAGAACAACAAACTCTGCTAACACACATTAAAAAGACAGAAAACACTTCAGTTTTAAATACCTGCGAAGGTGACTTCATGAAAGCAGGAGGTTGAGAGTTACTTGTATGAGCCAAATTAGGATTAAGTGACCCAGGAGTATTCCCTTGTAACTGCTGAGATGAAAAAGGCGACCATGATACAAAAGCATTTGCATTCACATTTGGTGGAGCAAGGTTTTTGTCATTCGGGTCAATCTGCGGCCCGACCTGATTTCCAGGTGCAAAACCTAACTGGGGATTTGCAGAAAATAATGAATTCTGAGGAACCATAGCCTGAGGCACTTGGTTTGGAAACCCAAACACGGGGCAGGAACCAGGATGCATGCCATGAGGAACCCCTTGAGAAGGGATTGGCATTTGCTTAGGTAACTGTTGATTCATATTCTGCATAGGATAAGGGGCACAAAATTGGCCATTTGGCATACTCATATTCATATTAGGCAGCTGAAGCATGTTCAAAATACTTTGTGCCAACATTTGTCCCTGAAATTGAGACAAATTGAGTTGAGCTGCATTCTGCATGACTTGTCCCTGAACAGGATACATTGGATTGCTGTAATTGGGATTGCCAACGCTATTTGGGGGACCTAAACCCCCCACATGGGGTTGACCTTGCTGATGACCAGGCAAAACCATTTGAGGCAGATGCATCTGATTGCTTTGCAGGGGAAAATGATTGTGATTTGCAGCATTCATGAAAGGTGCTACATTCATGGGTAGTGGCTGCATAAAAGGGGGCATCAAGCTTTGGCTTGGGTGGTTGCCAGAACCTAATTGGGGCTGGGGTGTCATGCCCACACCATTGTTTTGCAAGAAATTCTGATGGTTAGGATTAGGAGCATAAGTGGGTTGGGTTTTGGAGGAGGAGTTGGTATTGTTAGCCATGACGTGAACATAAACCTAAGAAATCTATACACTTCAAAGTTTCAAATAAACTCAGTTTTGAAGTGTGAAGTGTTGTAGGAAAGGAACTCAAGAACTCCGAACCTGGCCAAAGCAACAAGGACACAGTGAGAGGAAGCAAAAGACCGAAACTTTACCGAGAAAATTGAAGGTTTCAGGAACCCTGTTAAAAATGTGGAATTGAACTAGCAGTCACAAGTCATAGCAAGCTTCTATGATTAATAATGCAATTAAAACATGAGCAATCTGCCTGCGTACCAAGTTTAACAAGATTGGAAATATCAGTTAACAAATGCACCAACCAACAGAGGAAGAAACACAACCTCTTGAGAGAGAATGACGAGATAATTGAAAAGAGGTGACAAAAGAACATCATAACATAACAGAAACAGATAACTATTCAGCTTTATATAGTACAACCTATGATCAGAAAACAATATCATAATAACAAAGTTACAAGAAGGAAAAACAGGTAAATGATTGACAACGACCATTAAATTTCTATTAGATATGGGATATATTTGCACTTAAGAGGGTTTTCACATCTATATTTCCTTTCAGTAAAACTTAAATATAAAAAGACATCAGGCATACTAGATTGAATTCAAGTAAGTTCTGTCTCTCTCTCTCTCTCTTCTACTTCTTTTTTTCTTTCTTTTCAATCATTATACATGAAAAAAGAAAGTAAGATGTCCAGGTCAGTGTGCGGTCTATTCTGTTAATTCAAAGAAACATGTTTTGGATCATTAACTCTTTCCCTTTTGTTTCTCTCTCTAGTACTTACCATCAACACATCACCTCTAACCTCGCAACAAAAGCTCATGAACAAGGCCCCAAAAACAAGATCTGTTACAAGTCTCCCAACACCAAATTATGTTATTGCATGCAAAAGTATAATCATATTATATTTGTTCACAATTACAAAATCTAACTTTAATTTTTACATCACAGACTTTTGGACCTTTTCCTTTTCCATTTCTCTCTCCTTTCCAACTTTGCTCAACATCATAAAATACAATTTTTAGTGCTTTAGAACACCCAAAACCTTAAAAGCCTAAATTATTAATTTCAAGTTTATTATAGCGTATAGAAAAGACCTTGCATCAATGCATTTTATACTCGATGTCATCACTTAGTGATTAGTGTCCAGATTATAGAACCTATATGCTTTAAGAAAAAATTAAAAGTGACCCTGCCAATGTCTAATTTAGAAAACTAGATGGTCATCCCATCAAAGGAAAGTAAGGCATGTAGTGTTTCTGTGTAAGTGTCTTGCCAGATGAAATGTAGTGCATTGGGTTAAAATACAGTGAAAAGAACAATCTCAAGCGCAGAATCAATCTTAAGGTGTTCATTGTAGACAGATACACCAAAAGAAAAATGAATAACTTAAATGGAAGTGATTGTGTTAAAAAGTAACTGGCAAGTAATATCAATTGACCCACTTTAATAACTTGTATCAATTGTGAGCACAGATAACAACTGAATAAACAGGTTTAAATTCGAGCAAAAAAGTACAGAGACAAAATTCGTGCAGGGATTGCATGAAGTAAACAATGGGCTGAAAAACATGAACCGAAATCGACAAGACAGGAGAAAAAGGTAAACCTAGTCCGGAGGGAACAAGTGACGAATTTGACACCAGCGAAGAAAGGCTTCAAGTAGCGCAACTCATTGCAAGTGAATGGGATAGAAGATTCTGCTTAACGCTTACAGATCCAACTGCGAACAAGAGCTCTATAGGATGATAGATATCCACGAATTGATGTTAGGTTTTGTGAATATGAAAGTATAGGGTTCTTAGGAGTGATATTTCATTCTAAAATTCTGGGGTATGTGAACTTGCTCTGTTTTTGTTTCTAGTCTGAACTGCGCATGAAAAGAGAAATTTTAGGGTAAATGCAAAGCATAACAGCATGGGGAGATGTTCCAAGCATAGTCTGATATTGTGTTTTTTTTATCACATTAATAGTACCAATAGACCAAAATTTGTTTCTTAGTCACATGATTTCAGGTTTGTGATTAGGTTAGGAATACCACTCAGAAAAAACAATTTTTTTTTTTTCCAATCTAAAATAAAGTAAAAGAAAATTGAGAAAAAATGTAAAAGTTAATGCACTTAAAAGAAATAATTTAAGAAAATTAATTATATTTAGTATATGTATTTATTATATGTATAGGATTTAATTGATTAAGCAAGTAAAATATATATATAAATAATTTTTTATAAATAGGTAAATGAGGACATAGAGCATCCATATTAATACACTTTAGAAAGAGTTAGCTATTTAAAATTTGGTTGATCTTGTATATTATGTACATTAATTAAAATATGTTGACGAAGAACATTGCTTGAAGATAAATTTTTCCTCCATCGTTACACAAGTAAGTCTTTATCACAAAAAATAGTTAAACACTGTTGCTTAGTAATCTACCATGTGTTATATGTTTCAATGATACCTTCTGGTGAAATAAAGTTTCTTAAAGTCAAGTAATACAAAGGATACTACATTGGAGATCTTATTAAAAGTTAAAACCACCATCAGATATGCATGTTGGTGACCCCTAGATTCTTCCAAACGGGAGATGCACAATTCAAGTTCCATCCAAAGAGACAAACGACATTTTTGCAACACATTGCCTTTCATTATGAACTCTATAATCATCGGGAGTATTCTTGTTTAAACTAAACATTTACAAGAAGGGAGATAAATTAGCAGCAAAATAAAAGCTAATTACAGCTAACATACAACTTGAACTACCAACCGTTACATTACAGAAGCTATAGCTGTCACGGGAGGAGCAGAACTTTCTCCATAGATAGGTTCATCTGTGATAACGGAAAACATTTGTGTAAAGTGGTTACACTAAAACATGTCATAATTGAATTCATTAACATTATTAAAATGAATGTAAATGATAATAAATGCAATGATCAAAAATCTGAAAGGAAGAACAAGATAGACCAAACATCGCAATTCCATCTAGTTGTCTTTTTCCCTTCAAAGGTCAAATTATTTTCTATTGTTGACTTTCCAACTGCTTGAAGAGCATGTAATGTGTAACATTTGAACATATGCCAAAGTTTGATATGGAATCCACTCAAAATTTCAAAGAAACCTCACAAAACATTGAGCAAGCATAAGATAGACTAAATCATTGATGTTCCTATTTTCTAATTCTCTTCTCCAATCCTACTATTTTCTCCTTTTCAATTTTATATTTATGTATGGGGCCAGAAGGGACAGATATCATTGTGGATAGCTAATGAATCATCGGTTGGATCTGCAGAACCACGCACACTCACGACACCCAATTTGCCAATGTTATTTATGCAAGTGAGAGACACTTAGTTTCTCCTACGAAGAAGGTGGAAAGATCAAAGATGATATGCTGCTACAACTAAAAAATTTGCTTCCGTTATCAATTTGTGTTATTAGTATATCTAGCTAAAAAATTAAGGTAATGATGCTCTACTCTTGACTCAATTCAACAAAAAAGGTTTTAAGTTAGACACATATGAAACCATGTAAATGATAGTTTTTCATGGTCGAAAACTGCGCAGGTTTAGTTTTTACCATCTTTACCTTTGTCTTCAATTTGAAAATTTTGCTGGGTAAGGTTTTGTGACTAAACATGATTATTACTATTTACAACATAGAGACAAATGGAAAAATTAACACATCATCATCGCTCATATCTTCTTCATCCTCCTCTTCTGCGTTTCCATCTACATCTTTCTTTTCGGTTTCATCGGTTTCCTCTTTTCCCTGCAGATGAAACCATCATCAACATATTTCACTGGAAAAGAAAAGGTAGTCCAACACTAGAATAAAAGAAAAATAAAATATTCATGTGGACCAAATGCAATCTTACTCCCAAAACTGATGATCCAGTGGTCAACATTCCTTGAACTTAGCTAATGGAGAGTTGAGCAATGGGAATAGTGGTAATGGTGGCAGTAACAATGGTAATCAATGCAGAGATAATAAATTCATGGAAACAATGAAGGAAGAAATATTAATGGGATTAGCACCGGTGGTGACAACAATTATGGTATTGGTGTCGGGTGACAAAGGTTGTGGCACTGTTTGCAATGATGGTGGCAATTATAGTGCAAGGCGAAAGCAGCAGGGAAGGTTTAAAGGAATCAAACTGAGGTTGCAGTAACTTATTTCACCATATGTGTGGGTCACATACGTGTAGGTGCATAGAAATTGTCTTAGAAATGGTATGTCTGGCTGTATGATGGTGTAAACCTGCTCATTCCAGGAACCATTTCATTACCAGCTGATGTGGGAAGCATAATTTGGTATTATAAGCATATCAGTTTTTTGCAAGATTTTCTCCGGTTCATTTTCTTTACACAATAATACAATAAAAGATTTCGTTATGCCCATGTCACAATGCACACGTAAAGACAACTAAATGCTTACTCTTTGAGGTTGTCTCCTCCAAAAGATAAGGAGAAGGCGAGGCTTTCCAGTAATTTTGTAACTTGTTACTCCAATTAAGCAACTTTTTGGTATTAACATCTATATCACTTATTTTAAACTCAGTCAAAGTAACATCCTGCAACATCGGATAGATGCCGACAAGCAATGAGCATAGGCAGTTGATCATGCAGACAAAAAAAAAGCATAGAAACATACCATCCACCCTCTTTATTTATCAGTTTCAAATAGGAGATAATTTTTACGTATTAATAAACAAAAACTGAAAAGCTACAAATTAATTACTTGTAGTAGAGGGCCTTACATTTGAATAATTACAAAAAAGAAAAAAAAAATTGGTGACTAAGACCATCTTTTTTATGATTGGAAAAGGATCATCAGCACAGAATGAAGAATAAAGGGAAGTAGGGCATGAATGAATTAATATAAACAAATCCACTTTTTCATTTCTTCGCAGATCTATCCTCCTAAACAGTAATAACCCTAATCAATACACGCTTAATGCTAACGTGTCCTCTATCTCAAACACTACGTCATACTCTTGTTTAACTCTGCAATTGCATAGCGGGTACTTTTTAATTTAACCCCTGTCATGTCACCTTTGCTTAAGAAAAGCATAGCAGACAAAGTAGCCAATCTTCATCAACTTAGACAGCTCCATGCACAACTCGTCGTCCACTCCCAGCACCACCGCAACCACTGGGTGGCGCTTCTCCTTACCCAATGCACGCGCCTCCTTGCACCCTCAAACTACACCTGGCACGTTTTTCATGTAGCTACATATCCCAATGCTCATGTCCTCACCTGCATGCTCAAATATTACTCTCAAATCTGTGCTGCCACAGAATTCGTTTCTTTCTTTAAACATATACAGTACTATGACATTAAGCCTGATGCATCGTTTTATCCGGTCTTGATGAAATCTGCTGGAAAGGCCGGCGCTCTACTTCAATCTCATTTACTGAAACTTGGACACAGTAGCGATCATCATGTTCGAAATGCAATTATGGTGACGTATGCTAAGTATGGACATATTGAGGCTGCCAGGAAACTGTTCGATGAAATGCTGGATAGAACTGTTGCAGATTGGAACGTCATAATCTCTGGATACTGGAAATGTGGGAATGAAGATGAAGCCAGTAGACTTTTTCGCACGATGGACGAGTCGAAAAGGAATGTTATTACTTGGACCACTATGGTTACTGGACATGCAAAGATGAGAAATTTAAAGGCTGCAAGGATATATTTTGATGAGATGCCGGAAAGAAGTGTGGTATCTTGGAATGCAATGTTATCTGGATATGCTCAAAGTGGAGCAGCACAAGAGACTGTAAGATTGTTCAATGACATGATTAGCTCTGGCAATGAACCAGATGAAACAACTTGGGTAACTGTCCTGTCATCTTGCTCATCTCTTGGTGATCCTTGCGTTGCTGAGTCAATTGTTAAAAAGCTAGACAAAATGAACTTTCGTTCAAATTATTTTGTCAAGACAGCTCTTCTTGATATGCATGCAAAGTGCGGTAACCTTGAGGTTGCTCAGAAGATTTTTGACCAATTGGGTCTGTATAAGACTTCTGTCACATGGAATGCTATGATTTCTGCTTATGCAAGAGTAGGTAATTTATCTTTGGCAAGAGACCTTTTTAATAAGATGCCGGAAAGGAATACTGTCTCCTGGAATTCGATGATTGCTGGTTATGCTCAAAATGGCGAGTCACTAAAGGCAATCAAGCTGTTCAAGGAAATGATGTCGAGTAAAGATTCAAAACCAGATGAGGTGACTATGGTGATTGTTTTTTCTGCCTGTGGAAACCTTGGAAGACTGGGCTTAGGCAATTGGGCTGTCAGCATCCTCAGTGAAAATCATATCAAGCTCAGTATCTCTGGATACAATGCTTTGATTTTCATGTACTTAAGATGTGGAAGTCTGGAAGATGCTAGAATAATATTTCAAAAAATGGCAACCAGAGATTTGGTTTCCTATAACACGTTGATTTCTGGGCTAGCAGCCCATGGGCATGGAACGGAAAGCTTCAAGCTAATGTCAAAAATGAGACAAGATGGTATTGAACCAGACCGCATAACATATATTGGGGTATTGACTGCATGCAGTCATGCAGGATTATTGGAGGAGGGTTGGGAAGTTTTTGAATCAATCAAAGTTCCTGATGTAGACCACTATGCATGTATGATTGATATGCTAGGTCGAATAGGTAAATTAGAAGAGGCTGTGAAGTTGATTCAAAGCATGCCAATGGAGCCCCATGCTGGCATTTATGGTTCTCTTTTAAATGCTACCGGCATTCATAAACGAGTTGAACTCGGGGAATTTGCTGCAGATAAATTGTTCAAGGTTGAACCACATAATTCTGGAAATTACGTGTTGCTTTCCAACATATATGCTTTGGCTGGCAGGTGGAAAGATGTTGACAAAGTTAGGGAAAAAATGAGAAAACAGGGAGTGAAGAAAACAACAGCCAGGAGCTGGGTGGAGCATAGCTCGTAAGTTCATTGTTGAAAACAGACCACATGAATGGTCAGATATCTATAATCTCTAACAAAGCCCAAGGTTAAATTGAGGAGGGCGGGATATGTATGTTGAAGTATAAAGGGAAAGTAGGGAAATTTTAATAATTATTGAAGAATTAAAGAAAATTAGAAACGTAGGAAAAACTTTTTATTTACGGTTGTATTAAGTAATATCAGACAACAAATCTGTGTTGTCTGTAAATCAAAATATATTTGATAGTGTAAATAGCTTTTATCTTATTGTAATAACTACAAATCTTATATCTATATGGTGAGGTACTAGCACTATTTGACTCATCAATGTGATCTGGTTTTGGTTTCCCTTATGATTATGTGATGTTGAGTGTAGGATCAGGCTCAGGTTTTTGTTTTGTTAGCAAAACCTTGGAGATATGCTATAGCTTTGGAGGTATAAAAAAACATAGAATTATAATTGTTTTAAAGTTAAAAACTAAAGCACTAGGATTCGTGAGTTAGCGCATCTAAGCGGAATCTTTGCTGTTATCACCGGAAAAACACGACAACAGCTCCGAACAGTTGGTCACTGAGGTGCCTTCGTTACTACCTTTTCTGATTGCTTTCCTTTGCCGTCAAATTCTTAATTAGCATGTCGGAATTCAGTTAATTTTGTAATTAGTGTTGCGTGTTTCGAGTTTAATTATCATATCACTGAAGGGGTCGAGTGAAATCTACAATCTCCTTCAGTGTTACTTGTGTTTCATATAGCAAATGCATCAAGGAGGGCGTTGATTTAATCTTCAAACATTTTAATGTAATAGGCTGCGTAAACACCTAAATTAAAGTTGTAAAGGTTAATGGGTATGCCTGGTTAGTCTAAAACATTTTAAACCTGTTAGCCAATCGGAAATCATCCTTGCTATGAATTTTGAGGCTGTTATTATGACAGTGTAAAACACACAAACACACACACGTTCAGATAATTGATTCCACTATAAACTTGCTACAGGCAGAAGTGCAGCTGATGACAGCGTAATAAGTATAATGGGCTTGGTGGCTGTTACGTGGACAAATTATCTAAGAAAGCATTTTCCACTAACAACAAGATCTCTTCATACCTTGAAAGGTAATCAATTAGACCAAATTTTAATGTCTCCACGTCTTGCATCTTTGGACCTTCCTGACATCTGGAGTCCTGATTCTTCATCTCGGATTGTTCCAGCTATACATAAAAACTGTAAGTAACTGAGTATCTTATTCCCTTGGAATGACTGTAATATTTACATTTTTTGGCTCTCACCATTTATCATTTTAGATGTTTTGTTGCTGTTCAAAACTTTAGTTTCTGACTTGATTGAGTAAAAGCTGGGCTTTTACTGTCATTTGTAGACTCCTCCATTCAAATTCCTTTCCAATGTAAACTGTCTTGACATTATTCTCCTTTTCTAATTATCGACAGATCAAGAGTGTCTATATTTGATTTCTTGGCTTATTCAATTTCATCAGTTAATTTTCGAAGGTGCCTAATTTTTCTTTTTGGGAGCTCGTTTTGTTTAGGTATTTACAATGAGCTTTGGTGTATATTCCACGTGACTTAAGGTTGGAATTCAATATTGAGTGACAAAATTCGTGGCCACTGTTAGTTTGCAGTACCTTACTGTGTTGGAATTGTGTTTGCACCATGTTGTGGAAATTTTAAATTATTCTGCCTATATCTGATTTCTCTTTCATAAGAAAAAACCCATGTAACTCTTGTATGGTAATCGATTAAAGTAACAAATCATTTAGTACCGGCAATGTTGTTAATCTGAGTAGGTACCCATGCATCACTGAGATAAAGAGAATGATTGAGAGAGAGAGAGTTTATATAGTTTGGGGTGGATAAGTGCTTTGCATATACTTGGATAATTGGCAAACTTCACATTGATAATTCCTTAGATTTTTATTGAATAATGAGGGGAACATTTTCTCGAAGTACCCGAAATTTGGGTGGCCTAGACAATAGTGTCCTCAGCATTTCTGAATTTTCAATAGTTGAAGGTACTGTTGCACAAGATTTGGCTTTGGGTTCACTTTTGGATTCTTTACCTGGAGCTGGTAGAGTCTAACACATTCTTTAGCATTGCTTATTACCTAACTCCCTCCAAAATTTGGAACTCGCATGTTAGAAAAGAATTAAGTGACATCTCAATTCTTTTGTAAGTTTGCTAATAGATAGCAAATTGCAATCTAGTTTTGCTACATATAGTACCGGATCCAAAGTGATATTCTTTGAAATAATGACCGAACCTTGACCAAGAACCTTAGAAAGAGTACTATTAGAAAGTGAATTTGAAGCCTGACTCAACTTTATGAAAATGATCTATTAGGTGAGGTTTGCACCTACTTATATACTATAATTTAGTCATATTTCTAGTCAATGTAAAATTTTCAACAATTACCATCTGCAATCCAAAATGTGGAGTTATTGTGAAAAGGAGAATAACTATCAAATACAGTTATGTTTGCAGTCATGAGATTGGAGGTTTCTTAGTTTATTATCCATGAGTTTGGTTTTCTTTTGCTAGTGATTAAAGTATGCACGTAATTGTTGGTTTAAGTTTACACCGGATGTGTATCAATATATATGAAGAGAAACCCAAAATCAGAAAAGAATGAAGCAAAATCTAGTATTGATTTTTGGCTGAAAAATGTAGTTATCTTGGGATGGTTTCTATTTTTGGCAGGTTTTCGTGTTTCGGATCCTGTACTTTTGTTCTGAGCATTTTTTAACAATATTGATGGGAAATACCAATAAAATGACCAAAAATGATGTGAGGATGGTTTGGGTGCAAAAACAAGTCATCATGTGTTGGTTTGTAACTTTTGCGAGTTTTCGTGTCAAAAGACTTAAACTTTTAACTGTTATATTTTTTACCCGTATTGATCGGAAACAACAACAAAATGACCGAAAATTATGTGCTAAAGATTTGGGTGAAAAATGTAGTTGTTTTGGATTGATTTCCATTTTTGGCAGATTTTTGTGTTTAGGGTCATGTACATTTGTTCTGAGCATTTTTTAACTTTATTGATTGAAAACAATAATAAAATGACCGTGCGAATGGTTTGGGTGGAAAAACAAGTCATCATGTGTTGGTTTGTAGCTTTTGGGAGTTTTCGTGTCAAATGACCTAAACTTTTGATAGATTTATTTTTGAGCCATATGGATCGGAAACAACAACAAAATGACCTAAAATTATGTGCAAAAGATTTGGGTGAAAAATGTAGTAATCTTGGTTTGGTTTCCATTTTTGACAAGTTTTCGAGTTTAGGGTCGTGTACTTGTGTTCTGACCATTTTTTAACCATATTGATGAGAAACAACAATAAAATGACCGAAAATGATGTGTGGATGGTTTGGGCGCAAAAACAAGTCATCATGTGTTGGTTTGTAACTTTTGCGAGTTTTTGTGTCAAATAACCTAAACTTTTGACCGTTATATTTTTGAGTCATATTGATGGGAAAATACAATAAAATGATCGAAAATTATGTACAAAAGATTTGGTTGAAAAATGTAGTTATCTTGTGTTGGTTTCCATTTTTGACATATTTCGTGTTTAGGGTCCTGTACTTTTGTTCTGAGCATTTGTTAACCATATTGATGGGAAACAACAATAAAATGACCAAAAATGATGTGCGAATAATTGAGGTGCAAAAACAAGTCATCATGTGTTAGTTTGTAACTTTTGCAAGTTTTCGTGTCAAATGACCTAAACTTTTGACCGTTATATTTTTGAGTTGTATTGATAGAAAAATACAACAAAATGACCGAAAATTATGTGCAAAAGTTTTGACTGAAATATGTAAGTTATCTTGGGTTGGTTTCCATTTTTAGCAAGGTTTCGTGTTTAGTGTCATGTACTTTTGTTTTGAACATTTAACTTTATTGATTGAAAACAATAATAAAATGACCGAAACTGATATGCGAAAGGTTTGGATGGAAAAACAAGTCATCATGTGTTGGTTTGTAACTTTTGAGAGTTTTCGTGTCAAATGACCTAAACTTTTGACAGATTTATTTTTGAGCCGTATTGATCGGAAACAACAACAAAATGACAAAAAATTATGGGCAAAAGATTTAGGTGAAAAATGTAGTAATCTTGGGTTGGTTTCCATTTTTGGAAGGTTTTCGAGTTTATGGTCGTGTACTTTTGTTTTAAGCATTTTTTACCCATATAGATGGGAAACAACAATAAAATGACCGAAAATGATGTGCGGATAGTTTGGGTGCAAAAACAAGTCATCATGTGTTGTTTTGTAACTTTTGCGAGTTTTCGTTTCAAATGACCTAAAATTTTGACCGTTATATTGTTGAGTCATATTGATGGGAAAATACAACAAAATGACCGAAAATTATGTTCAAAAGATTTGGATGAAAAATGTAGTTATCTTGGGTTGGTTTCCATTTTTAGCAGGTTTTCGAGTTTAGGGTCGTGTACTTTTGTTATGAGCATTTTTTTACCCACATTGATGGGCAACAACAATAAAATGACCGAAAATGATGTGCGGATGGTTTGGGTGCAAAAACATGTCATTATGTGTTGTTTTGTAACTTTTGCGACTTTTCGTGTCAAATGACCTAAAATTTTGACTGTTATATTTTGGAGTCATATTGATGGGAAAATACAACAAAATGACCTAAAATTATGTTCAAAAGTTTTGGTTGAAAAATATAGTTATCTTGGGTTGGTTTCTATTTTTGGCAGGTTTTAAAGTTTAGGGTCGTGTAGTTTTGTTTTGAGCATTTTTTAACCATATTGATGGGAAACAACAATAAAATGACCAAAAATGATGTGCGGATGGTTTGGGTGCAAAAACAAGTCATCATGTGTTGGTTTGTAAGTTTTGGGAGTTTTCGTGTCAAACGATATAAACTTTTGACAGATTTATTTTTGAGCCGTATTGATCGGACACAACAACAAAATGACCTAAAATTATCTGTAAAACATTTGGGTGAAAAATATAGTAATCTTGGGTTGGTTTCTATCTTTGGCAAGTTTTCGAGTTTAGGGTCATCTACTTTTGTTTTGAGCATTTTTTAAACATACTAATGGGAAACAACAATAAAATGACCAAAAATGATGTGAGGATGGTTTCGGTGCAAAAACAAGTCATCATGTGTTGGTTTGTAACTTTTCTGAATTTTTGTGTCAAATGACCGAAACTTTTGACGGATTTATTTTTGAGTCGTATTGATCGGAAACAATAACAAAGTTATCGAAAATTATGTGCAAAGGATTTTGCTTAAAAATGTAGTTATCTTGGGTTAGTTTCTATTTTTGACAAGTTTTCGTGTTTAGGGTTGTGTACTTTTGTTCTGAGCATTTTTTAACCATATTGATAGGAAACAACAACAGAATGACCAAAAACGAGGTACGGATGGTTTGGGTGCAAAAATAGGTCATTATGTATTGATTTGTAACTTTTGGGAGTTTTCGTGTCAAATGACCTAAACTTTTGACAGATTTATTTTTGAGCCGTATTGATCGGAAACAATAACAAAATGACCGAAAGTTATGTGCAAAAGATTTGGCTGAAAAATGTAGTTATCTTGGGTTGGTTTCCATTTTTGGAAGGTTTTCGAGTTTAGGGTCGTGTACTTTTGTTTTGAGAATTTTTTACCCATATAGATGGGAAACAACAATAAAATGACCGAAAATGATGCGCGGACAGTTTGGGTGCAAAAACAAGTCATCATGTGTTGTTTTGTAACTTTTGCGAGTTTTCGTTTCAAATGACCTAAAATTTTGACCGTTATATTGTTAAGTCATATTGATGGGAAAGTACAACAAAATGACCGAAAATTATGTTCAAAAGATTTGGATGAAAAATGTAGTTATCTTGGGTTGGTTTCCATTTTTAGCAGGTTTTCGAGTTTAGGGTCGTGTACTTTTGTTATGAGCATTTTTTTACCCATATTGATGGGAAACAACAATAAAATGACTGAAAATGATGTGCGGATAGTTTGGGTGCAAAAACAATTCATCATGTGTTGTTTTGTAACTTTTGCGAGTTTTCGTTTCAAGTGACCTAAAATTTTGACCGTTATATTGTTGAGTCATATTGATGGGAAAATACAACAAAATGACCGAAAATTATGTGCAAAAGATTTGGCTGAAAAATGTAGTTATCTTGGGTTGGTTTCCATTTTTGGCAGGTTTTCGAGTTTAGGGACGTGCCCTTTTATTCTGAGCATTTTTTACCTATATTGATGGGAAACAACAATAAAATGATTAAAAATGATGTGCGGATGGTTTGGGAACAAAAACATGTTATCATTTGTTGATTTGTAACTTTTTGGAGTTTTCGTGTCAAATGATCTAAAGTTTTGACAGATTTATTTTTGAGCCATATTGATCGAAAATAATAACAAAATGAACTAAAATTATGTGCAAAAGATTTGGTTGGAAAATGTAGTAATGTTGGGTTTATTTCTATTTTTGGAAGATTTTCGAGTTTAGGGTCGTGTACTTTTGTTCTTAGCATTTTTTAACCATATTGATAGGAAACAACAATAAAATGTCCAAAAATGATGTGGGGATGGTTTGGGTGCAAAAACAAGTCATCATGTGTTGGTTTGTAACTTTTATGAATTTTCGTGTGAAATGACCTAAACTTTTGACAGATTTATTTTTGAGCCGTATTGATCGGAAACGGCAACAAAATGACCTAAAATTATGTGCAAACGATTTGGGTGAAAAATGTAGTAATTTTGGATTGGTTTGTCTTTTTGGCAGGTTTTCGAGTTTAGGGTCGTGTACTTTTGTTCTGAGCATTTTTTAACCATATTGATGAGAAACAACAATAAAATGACCAAAAATGATTTGCGAATGGTTTGGGTGCAAAAAGAAGTCATCACGTGTTGGTTTGTAACTTTTGTGAATTTTCGTATCAAAATGATCTAAACTTTTGACAGATTTATTTTTGAGCCGTATTGATCGGAAATAACAACAAAATGACCTAAAATTATGTGCAAAAGATTTGGGTGAAAAATGTAGTAATCTTGGGTTGGTTTCTATTTTTAACAGGTTTTTGAGTTTAGGGTCGTGTACTTTTGTTTTGAGGATTTTTTGACCATATTGATGGGAAACAACAATAAAATGACCAAAAATGATGTGCGGATAGTATGGGTGTAAAAACAAGTCATCATGTGTTGGTTTGTAACTTTTGGGAGTTTTCATGTGAAATGACCTAAACTTTTGACAGATTTATTTATGAGCCATATTGATCGGAAACAACAACAAAATGGCCTAAAATTATGTGTAAAGATTTGGGTGAAAAATGTAGTAATCTTGGGCTAGTTTCTATTTTTCGCATATTTTCGAGTTTAGGGTCGTTTACTTTTGTTTTGAGCATTTTTTTAAGCATATTGATAGGAAACAACAACAAAATGACCAAAAATGATGTACAGATGGTTTGGGTGCAAAAACAAGTCATCATGTGTTGGTTTGTAACTTTTGTGAATTTTCGTTTCAAATGACCTAAACTTTTGACAAATTTATTTTTGAGCCGTATTGATCGGAAACAACAACAAAGTTACCGAAAATTATGTGCAAAGGATTTTGCTTAAAAATGTATTTATCTTGGGTTAGTTTCTATTTTTGGCAGGTTTTCGTGTTTAGGGTCGTGTACTTTTGTTCTTAGCATTTTTTAATCATATTGATGGGAAACAACAATAAAATGACCGAAAATGATGTGCGGATGGTTTGGACACAAAAACATGTCATCATGTGTTATTTTGTAATTTTTGAGAGTTTTCGTGTCAAATGACCTGAAATTTTGGCCGTTATATTTTTGAGTCATATTGATGGGAAAATACAACAACATGACCGAAAATTATGTGCACAAGATTTGGTTGAAAAATATAGTTATCTTGGATTGGTTTTTATTTTTGGCAGGTTTTCGTGTTCAGGATCCTATAGTTTTGTTCTGAGAATTTTTTAACTTTATTTATTAAAAATAATAATAAAATGACCGAAATTGATATACGAATGGTTTGGATGCAAAAACAAGTCACCATGTATTGGTTTGTAACTTTTGGGAGTTTTCGTGTCAAATGACCTAAACTTTTGACAGATTTAATTTTGAACCGTATTGATGGGAAACAAGAACAAAATGACTGAAAATTATATGAAAAAGATTTGTGTGAAAAATGTAGAAATCTTGCGTTGGTTTCTTTTTTTTGCAGGTTTTCAAGTTTAGGGTCGTTTCTTTTGTTCTGAGCATTTTTTAACCGTATTGACGGGAGACAACAATAGAATGACCAAAAATGAGGTACGGATGGTTTGGGTGCAAAAACAGGTCATTATGTATTGATTTGTAACTTTTGTGAGTTTTCGTGTCAAATGACCTAAAATTTTGACCGTTATATTGTTGAGTCATATTGATGGGAAAATAAAACAAAATGATCGAAAATTATGTTCAAAAGATTTGGCTGAAAAATGTAGTTATCTTGGGTTAGTTTCTATTTTTGACAGGTTTTCGTGTTTAGGGTCCTATAATTTTGTTCTGAGCATTTTTTATCTTTATTGATTAAAAACAATAATAAAATGACCGAACCTGATGTGCGAATGGTTTGGGTGAAAAAACAAGTCATTATGTTTTATTTTGTAACTTTTGAGAGTTTTCGTGTCAAATGATCAAACTTTTGACAGATTTATTTTTGAGCCATATTGATCGGAAACAACAACAAAATGACCTAAAATTATATGTAAAAGATTTGGGAGAAAAATGTAGTAATCTTGGGATGGTTTCTATTTTTGGCAGGTTTTCGACTTTAGGGTAGTGTACTTTTGTTTTGAGCATTTTGTAAACATATGGATGGGAAACAATAATAAATGACCAAAAATGATATGCGGATGATTTTGGTGCAAAAACAAGTCATCATTTGTTGGTCTTTAAGTTTTGGGTTTTTTCGTGTCAAATGATCTAAACTTTTGACAGATTTATTTTTGAGCCCTATTGATCGGAAACAACAACAAAATGACCTAAAATTATGTGCAAAAGATTTGGGTGAAAAATGTAGTAATCTTGCATTGGTTTCTATTTTTGGCAGGTTTTCGGGTTTAGGGTCGTGTACTTTTGTTTTGAGCATTTTTTAACCATATTGATGGCAAACAACAATAAAATGAGCAAAAATGATATGTGGATGGTTTGGGTGCAAAAACAAGTCATCACATGTTGGTTTGTAACATTTGTGAATTTTCGTACAAATGACCTAAACTTTTAACAGATTTATTTTTGAGCCGTATTCTTCGGAAACAACAACAAAATGACCTAAAATTATGTGCAAAAGATTTGGGTGAAAAATGTAGTAATCATGCATTGATTTCTATTTTTGGCAGGTTTTCGGGTTTAGGGTCGTGTAGTTTTGTTTTGAGCATTTTTTAACCATATTGATGGGAAACAACAATAAAATGACCAAAAATGATGTGCGGATGGTTTGGGTGCAAAAACAAGTCATCACGTGTTGGTTTGTAACTTTTGTGAATTTTCATATCAAATGACCTAAACTTTTGACAGATTTATTTTTGAGTCGTATTGATCGGAAACAACAACTAAATGACCTAAAGTTATGTCAAAAGATTTGGGTGAAAAATGTAGTAATCTTGGGTTGGTTTATATTTTTGGCAGGTTTTAAAGTTTAGGGTCGTGTAGTTTTGTTTTGAGCATTTTTTAACCATATTGATGGGAAACAACAATAAAATGACCAAAAATGATGTGCGGATGGTTTGGGCGCAAAAACAAGTTATCATGTGTTGGTTTGTAAGTTTTGGGAGTTTTCGTGTCAAATGATATAAACTTTTGACAGATTTATTTTTGAGCCGTATTGATCGGACACATAAAAAAAAATGACGTAAAATTATCTGTAAAAGATGTGGGTAAAAAATGTAGTAATCTTGCGTTGGTTTCTATCTTTGGCAGGTTTTTGAGTTTAGGGTCGTCTACTTTTGTTTTGAGCATTTTTTAAACATACTAATGGGAAACAACAATAAAATGACCAAAAATGATGTGAGGATTGTTTCGGTGCAAAAACAAGTCATCATGTGTTGGTTTGTAACTTTTGTGAATTTTCGTGTCAAATGACCTAAACTTTTGACAGATTTATTTTTGAGTCGTATTGATCGGAAACAACAACAAAATGACCAAAAATTATGTGCAAAAGATTTTGGTTAAAAATGTAGTAAACTTGGGTTGGTTTCCATTTTTGGCAGGTTTTCGAGTTTAGGGTCGTATAATTTTGCTCTAAGCATTTTTTAACCATATTGATGGGAAACAACAATAAAATGACCAAAAATGATGCGGGAATGGTTTGGGTGCAAAAACAAGTCATCATGTGTTGGTATTTAACTTTTGTGAATTGTCGTGCAAATGACCTAAGCTTTTGAAAGATTTATTTTTTAGCCGTATTGATCGGAAACAACAACAAAATGACCAAAAATTATGTGCAAAAAATTTGGGTGAAAAATGTAGTAATCTTGGGTTGGTTTCTATTTTTGGCAGGTTTTTGAGTTTAGGGTCGTATACTTTTGCTCTAAGCATTTTTTAACCATATTGATGGGAAACAGCAATAAAATGTCCAAAAATGATGCGGGAATGGTTTGGGTGCAAAAACAAGTCATCATGTGTTGGTATTTAACTTTTGTGAATTGTCGTGTCAAATGACCTAAGCTTTTGACAGATTTATTTTTTAGCCGTATTGATCGAAAATAACAACAAAATAACCTAAAATTATATGCAAAAGATTTGGGTGAAAAACGTAGTAATCTTGGGTTGGTTTGTATCTTTGGCAAGTTTTCGAGTTTAGGGTCGTCTGCTTTTGTTTTAAGCATTTTTTAAACATACTAATGGGAAACAACAATAAAATGACCAAAAATGATGTGAATATGGTTTCAATGCAAAAACAAGTCATCATGTGTTGGTATTTAACTTTTGTGAATTTTTCGTGTCAAATAACCTAAACTTTTGAAAGATTTATTTTTGAGCAGTATTGATTGGAAACAACAACAAAATGACCTAAAATTATGTGAAAAAGATTTGGCTGAAGAATGTAGTAATCTTGGGTTGGTTTCTACTTTTGGTATGTTTTCGAGTTTAGGGTCGTGTACTTTTGTTCTGAGCATTTTTTAACCGTATTGATGGGAAACAACAATAAAATGACAAAAAAGTGATGTGCGGATGGTTTGGACGCAAAAACAAGTCATCATGTGTTGGTTTGTAACTTTTGTTAATTTTCGTGTCAAATGATCTAAACTTTTGACAGATTTATTTTTGAGCATTTTTTTAAATATACTAATGCGAAACAACAATAAAATGACCAAAATTGATGTAAGGATGGTTTCGGTGCAAAAACAAGTCATCATGTGTTGGTTTGTAACTTTTGTAAATTTTCGTGTCAAATGACCTAAACTTTTGACAGATTTATTTTTGAGCCGTATTGATCGGAAACAACAACAAAATGACCTAAAATTATGTGCAAAAGATTTGGGTGAAAAATGTAGTAATCTTGGGTTGGGTTCTACTTTTGACTGGTTTTCGAGTTTAGGGTCGTATACTTTTGTTTTGAGCATTTTTTAAACATACTAATGGGAAACAACAATAAAATGACCAAAAACGATGTGAGGATGGTGTCGGTGCAAGAACAAGTCATGATGTGCTGGTTTGTAGCTTTCGGGAGTTTTCGTGTCAAATGAGATAAACTTTTGACAGATTTATTTTTGAGCCGTATTGATCGGAAACAACAACAAAATGACCTAAAATAATGTGCAAAAGATTTGGGTGAAAAATGTAGCAATCTTGGGTTAGTTTTAATTTTTGGCAAATTTTCGAGTTTAGGGTCGTGTACTTTTGTTCTGACCATTTTTTAACCATATTGATGGGAAATAACAATAAAATGAACAAAAATGACGTACGGATGGTTTGGTATCAAAAACAAGTTATCATGTGTTGGTTTGTAACTTTTGGAAGTTTTCGTGTCAAATAATATAAACTTTTCACAGATTCATTTTTGAGCCGTATTGATCGGAAACAACAACAAAATGACCTAAAATTATGTGCAAAAGATTTGTGTGAAAAATGTAGTCATCTTGGGTTGGTTTCTATTTTTGGCAGCTTTTCGAGGTTAGGGTCGTCTACTTTTGTTTTGAGCATTTTTTAAAAATACTAATGGGAAACAACAGTAAAATGACCAAAAATGATGTGAGGATGATTTCAGTACAAAAACAAGTCATCATATGTTGGTATTAACTTTTGTGAATTTTTCGTGTCAAATGACCTAAACTTTTGAAAGATTTATTTTTGAGCAGTATTGATTGGAAACAACAACAAAATGACCTAAAATTATGTGCAAAAGATTTGGCTGAAAAATATGGTAATCTTGGGTTGGTTTCTATTTTTGGTAAGTTTTCGAGTTTAGGGTCGTGTACTTTTGTTCTGAGCATTTTTTAACCATACTAATGGGAAACAACAATGAAATGACCAAAAACGATGTAAGGATGGTTTCGGTGGAAGAACAAGTCATCATGTGCTGGTTTGTAACTTTCGGGAGTTTTCGTGTCAAATGAGATAAACTTTTGACAGATTTATTTTTGAGCCGTATTGATCGGAAACAACAAAAAAATGACCTAAAGTTATGTGCAAAAGATTTGGGTGAAAAATGTAGAAATCTTCGGTTGGTTTGTGTGAAAAATGTAGTCATCTTGGGTTGGTTTCTATTTTTGGCAGCTTTTCGAGGTTAGGGTCGTCTACTTTTGTTTTGAGCATTTTTTAAATATACTAATGGGAAACAACAATAAAATGACCAAAATTGATGTGAGGATGGTTTCGGTGCAAAAATAAGTCATCATGTGTTGGTTTGTAACTTTTGTGAATTTTCGTGTGAAATGACCTAAACTTTTGACAGATTTATTTTTGAGCCGTATTGATCGGAAACAACAACAAAATGACCTAAAATTATGTGCAAAAGATTTGGGTGAAAAATGTAGTAATCTTGGGTTGGGTTCTACTTTTGACTGGTTTTCGAGTTTAGGGTCGTATACTTTTGTTTTGAGCATTTTTTAAACATACTAATGGGAAACAACAATAAAATGACCAAAAACGATGTGAGGATGGTGTCGGTGCAAGAACAAGTCATGATGTGCTGGTTTGTAGCTTTCGGGAGTTTTCGTGTCAAATGAGATAAACTTTTGACAGATTTATTTTTGAGCCGTATTGATCGGAAACAACAACAAAATGACCTAAAATAATGTGCAAAAGATTTGGGTGAAAAATGTAGCAATCTTGGGTTAGTTTTAATTTTTGGCAAATTTTCGAGTTTAGGGTCGTGTACTTTTGTTCTGACCATTTTTTAACCATATTGATGGGAAATAACAATAAAATGAACAAAAATGACGTACGGATGGTTTGGTATCAAAAACAAGTTATCATGTGTTGGTTTGTAACTTTTGGAAGTTTTCGTGTCAAATAATATAAACTTTTCACAGATTCATTTTTGAGCCGTATTGATCGGAAACAACAACAAAATGACCTAAAATTATGTGCAAAAGATTTGTGTGAAAAATGTAGTCATCTTGGGTTGGTTTCTATTTTTGGCAGCTTTTCGAGGTTAGGGTCGTCTACTTTTGTTTTGAGCATTTTTTAAAAATACTAATGGGAAACAACAGTAAAATGACCAAAAATGATGTGAGGATGATTTCAGTACAAAAACAAGTCATCATATGTTGGTATTAACTTTTGTGAATTTTTCGTGTCAAATGACCTAAACTTTTGAAAGATTTATTTTTGAGCAGTATTGATTGGAAACAACAACAAAATGACCTAAAATTATGTGCAAAAGATTTGGCTGAAAAATATGGTAATCTTGGGTTGGTTTCTATTTTTGGTAAGTTTTCGAGTTTAGGGTCGTGTACTTTTGTTCTGAGCATTTTTTAACCGTATTGATGGGAAACAACAATAAAATGACAAAAAAGTGATGTGCGGATGGTTTGGGTGCAAAAACAAGTCATCATGTGTTGGTTTGTAACTTTTGTGAATTTTCGTGTCAAATGATCTAAACTTTTGACAGATTTATTTTTGAGCATTTTTTAAATATACTAATGGGAAACAACAATAAAATGACCAAAATTGATGTAAGGATGGTTTCGGTGCAAAAATAAGTCATCATGTGTCGGTTTGTAACTTTTGTGAATTTTCGTGTGAAATGACCTAAACTTTTGATAGATTTATTTTTGAGCCGTATTGATCGGAAACAACAACAAAATGACCTAAAATTATGTGCAAAAGATTTGGGTGAAAAATGTAATAATCTTGGGTTGGGTTCTACTTTTGGCAGGTTTTCGAGTTTAGGGTCGTATACTTTTGTTTTGAGCATTTTTTAAACATACTAATGGGAAACAACAATAAAATGACCAAAAACGATGTAAGGATGGTTTTGGTGCAAGAACAAGTCATCATGTGCTGGTTTGTAACTTTCGGGAGCTTTCGTGTCAAATGAGATAAACTTTTGACAGATTTATTTTTGAGCCGTATTGATCGGAAACAACAAAAAAATGACCTAAAATTATGTGCAAAAGATTTGGGTGAAAAATGTAGAAATCTTCGGTTGGTTTCTATTTTTGGCAGGTTTTCGAGTTTAGGGTCGTATAGTTTGGCTCTGAGCATTTTTTAACCATATTGATGGGAAACAACAATAAAATGACCAAAAATGATGTGGGAATGCTTTGGGAGCAAAAACAAGTCATCAAATGTTGGTATTTAACTTTTGTGAATTTTTCGTATCAAATGGCCTAAACTTTTGACAGATTAATTTTTGAGCAGTATTGATCGGACACAACTACAAAATGACCTAAAATTATGTGCAAAAGATTTGGGTGAAAAATGTAGTAATCTTGGGTTGGTTTCTATTTTTGGCAGGTTTTCGAGTTTAGAGTCGTATATTTTTACTCTAAGCATTTTTTAACCATATTGATGGGAAACATCAATAAAATGACCAAAAATTATGTGGGAATGGTTTGGGTGCAAAAATAAGTCATTATGTGTTGGTATTTAACTTTTGTGAATTTTCATGTCAAATGACCTAAACTTTTGACAGATTTATTTTTTAGCAGAATTGATCGGAAACAACAACAAAATGACCTAAAATTAGGTACAAAAGATTTGGGTGAAAAATTTAGTAATCTTCAGTTGGTTTCTATTTTTGGTAGGTTTTCGAGTTTAGGGTCGTGTACTTTTGTTTTGAGCATTTTTTACACATACTAATGGGAAACAACAATAAAATGACCAAAAATGATGTGAGGATTGTTTCGGTGCAAAAACAAGTCATCATATGTTGGTTTGTAACTTTCGGGAGTTTTCGTGTCAAATGAGATAAAGTTTTGACAGATTTATTTTTAAGCCGTATTGATCGGTAACAACAAAATGACCTAAAATTATATGCAAAAGATTTGGGTGAAAAATGTAGTAATCTTGGTTGGTTTATACTTTTGGTAGGTTTTCAAGTTTAGGGTCGTATACTTTTGCTCTGAGCATTTTTTAACCATATTGATGGGAAACAACAATAAAATAACCAAAAATGATGTAGGAATGGTTTGGGTGCAAAAACAATTCATCATGTGTTGGTATTTAACTTTTGTGAATTTTTCGTATCAAATGACCTAAACTTTTCACAGATTTATTTTTGAGCCGTATTGATCGGAAACAACAACAAAATGACCTAAAATTATGTGCAAAAGATTTGTGTGAGAAATGTAGTAATCTTGGGTTGGTTTCTATTTTTGGCAGGTTTTCGAGTTTAGGGTCGTGTACTTTTGTTTTGAGCATTTTTTAAACATACTAATGGGAAACAACAATAAAATGAACAAAAATGTTGTGCGGATGGTTTGGGTGCAAAAATAAGTCATCATGTGTTGGTTTGTAACTTTTGAGAGTTTTCGTGTCAAATGATATAAACTTTTGATAGATTTATTTTTGAGCCGTATTGATCGGAAACAACAATAAAATGACCTAAAATTATGTGCAAAAGATTTGGGTGAAAAATGTAGTACTCTTGGGTTGGTTTCTATTTTTGGCAAGTTTTCGAGTTTAGGTTCGTATACTTTTGGTTTGAGCATTTTTTAAGCATATTGACGGGAAACAACAATAAAATGACCAAAAATGATGTGGGAATGGTTTGGGTGCAAAAACAACTCATCATGTGTTGGTATTTAACTTTTGTGAATTTTTCGTGTCAAATGACCTAAACTTTTGACAGATTTATTTTTGAGGAGTATTGATCGGAAACAAGAACAAAATGACCTAAAATTATGTACAAAAGATTTGGGTGAAAAACGTAGTAATCTTGGGTTGGTTTGTATTTTTGGCAAGTTTTCGAGTTTAGGGTCGTGTACTTTTGTTCTGAGCATTTTTTAACAATATTGATGGGAAACAACTGTTATTACTCTCATAAGAATAAAGATTTGATGAAGCCAAACAAGACAAAGCAAGCAAGCAATTGGAGGAGATATGGGATTTGGTTTTGTGTGAGTGAGTGAGAGGTTGATTGGCAAAGAACCTATGCATAATTGAGGAGAATTCCACCAGCACAATGGTCTAAGAGTGATTAAAAACTAATCAAAGTGAGCTAGCTAAGGTTTGGTGCAAATTGGTTTGAAATACACTGCACTGGACAAAAATAAATCGATTCCAGTTTTCATGAAATCGATTTATTCGTGTCTGGCAGAACTTAAATAACTGATTTGTTAAAAACAGAATTGGGGGTTTTTCCTTTATAAAAACTGCAATTGAGATCACATGAGAAAACACTTTGGGTAATTGAGAAGTTCTTGATCAAATTCAATTGGGGTTTTTCTTGAAGAATCACTCTTGACCAATTCACTGTGCCATTGAAATTCTTCAAGACTGTGCAAAGGGTTCTTCTGAGCGCCAATCAGGGAGTCTTTCTTAACCATTCTTGATCCCTTTTGTATCAAGATATGCGTTGATTGTTTGTAATTCTTTAAAACACTTGAATGTTCGTACTGTTTTAGGCTATAGGATTT
>Ga0209700_103820_pt1 | contig 28238 bp, 20 predicted proteins | sample SiratroredBW_FD_187528 | JGI IMG/M metagenome (GOLD analysis project Ga0209700, IMG submission 187528) | Root nodule microbial communities of legume samples collected from California, USA - Siratro red BW (SPAdes) (version 2) | ecosystem: Host-associated > Plants > Roots > Nodule | place: USA... | reverse complement strand
ATTAAATAAAAATTAAAAAAAAAAAAAAAAAAACAACGATGATTTTGCATATAACTTTCATTTCACTTATATCTTGACTAAAATTGTCAAAACACGAGTCCTAATTTTTATTTTTGTTTTCTTCTCCTCTCGCTTGATGAATGTTGTTGTTCTGCTGTGGACGTTGTACCTAACGAACACAAACCTCCCTGCAATTGTTGTGACCTCCCGTGCCTGTTGGCACTGCTTATGCTTCCCCCGCTGCCACCACCACTGTTGTGACTGCCGCAGCTAATGGCACAGTCGTGCCATTGCCACCAACACCATCGTTGTACCTTGTTCTCCGATCCCACTACCTTTACCTCCATTATGCCACTTCGGTTAGTAACTTTTAATTTTTTTCTGTTATTATTTTAAAATTTTAAATTATTATTTATTATTAAATTAGCACATATTAGATGGGATTTATAGTTTTATTTTATTTTATTTATTTAGAATTGCAAACTTAGTATTTGAATGATTAGATATTATGTGTATTAATTCTGGTATATTTTGATCTTCTACAAATATAATTTGTGTGCATTGAGGTATTCTTACTTTTTTGTTCGATATCTAATACAAGAATTTGTGTGGTATTACTCTAATTTTGAAAATGACTCTGTGAAATATGTTTTATATAAAATCAATTGGAGATGGTAACAATAATAATTATATTGATGTATTAATGGAGGTTATGGCTATAAGTATAAATCCTATCAAGTTTCCATGGAATGCCATTATTTTTGGCAAGGATAGTGATGTGTCATTATATATTTGTTGGCGACTACATCAAGCAATCAAGAGTTAAACATAGTTGTTGTACATTTATGAATGATATAAGTTTTTAAAACATTCACATTACTTATTATATATTCATTATTAATAATTTATTACAATTTAGACACATGTATACTTTGTGTTTGGGTGAGGAAAAATCTGACACATAGATTTTTCGACCCTCACAAACATACATCACTAATAACTTAACGAAAAGATGAAAACAAATTAACTTAGCTCCATATATATACAAGTAAGTCCATCTATACTAAATAAATTATATTAAATTAATTAAAATTTGTTATAGTAATTAATGTTCAATGTAGGCATCATTGACAAACCCTAGTTATATCAATCAAAGATCATACTACTCTGCAAGGTTATGCTCCTTGGGTGAGAAGTCTCCTATCTACTTTAAACAAATAATAGATTAGTAAGTCAATTTAAATTAAAAACTAGTATTACATTGAATGTCATGTATTCTAACAAACAATGCTACTATTTTATTGTTTACCCTGGATATAACATATTAGGGGTAGGCCAACTGCAAAGTGATTAAAATCCACATGGATGCACCTCAAGATCTTTTAATTTCATAATTCATTAACTTTTGTATTGTCCTTTATTAATATAATCATGTTTTATTTTGAGTTGTAGTGTAATAAGCAAACCAAAAGTTATGAGTGCGACTACTGTGTGATGCAGTAAATGTTGACTATTGTGCGAGATAGTTTTGATAGAGGTTAGGATTAAGTAATATAAAATATACTCATAAATTAAATTATTACATACTTGTGGACTTATGCTAACTTGAATTGATATGTTTTTCAACGAAACACAACCGTTGTCCTCAAAAGCATTGATTACGTCAAAATAATGTGTGTAAAATACTTTGTTACCATTTATAACACATTAAAATAGATGACACACTAGTATATATTTTTTTTATAGTGTTAGACTTTTATAGAACTTTTCTTTTTTCTAAAACTTTGTTTAAATTATTAGTAATTTACAAATTTCAATAACAATCGTTTTAAATTTTGTTATGCATTTAAGTATGTTTTATTTATAGTTTTACTTGTATATTCATTAATTTGTTTGCAATGTGAAAATTCGTAAGTTTCTGCTTTCGTGACTATATGGGGTATTACTTTTTCCAAGTTTATGGATCATGCATAACAAATCTATATATTAGAAAAACATAAACTTATGACAGTGGTTTGAGCGTAAACTATCGTTGATTTGACACTTTTGACGATGGTTATAGTATGAACCAGTGTTGTTTCTGGGTCCAGAAACAACATGGTTTATACCTTCAAAATTGAAGTAAATAAATAAAATTCCTGGACTCAAAAACAACAATGGTTCATACTAGAATTATTGAAAACTTAGTTCATAAGGTGTTTGATGCAATGTTTCAAGGAAATTCTGTTTTAGCATATGTTAATGTGAACTGCATAGAACCGTTACCTTTGTATGTTTTTTCATTTATATTTTTGAGTTCAATTACTTGTTATTAGATCATTGACAAGTATCTTAGAGTTTATTTGTTTGATGAAATACACTGAGAACTTACAAAATTTACTGCATCTGCTTCAGACAAAATTATGACTGGAATTTTTGTGTGAAAGTCAATTATGATGTTAAAAATATGTGCTAAAAAGGTAATGGTGTCAAAGATGGAAACATAGTAAAAAATGTGAATAGAGTGCATTCGGTCTTGAATTTGTTTAGAGCAATTCCAGTGCCATTTTGAGCCAAAATTTTTACAATAAGCTTCTGTGTAATGTCAACCATATGTGATAAAAATTTCATGAGAAAAGGAGTTGTAAAACATTTGCAATAAATCAAACACTAGACGCTACCAAAGTAAGAAATTCTAGTTTATTTTCAAGTTGTAAATCTATTACAGTGCCAAATATTAAGTCAATTCCTTTGTGTACTTAGTTGTATTTTCGTGCCTTAATTTTTGCTTGTTCAATTCATTTTAATTCTCTTGAGCTTTGGCATTTAAATCCATTTGAGTTTACTTTTCAAATTAAGCCTTTATTGCTAGCACATTGGAAAAGAGTTTCGTAAAGAGTTAGTCATCTAATGAACAAATTGAAGGATTGTGCCAAGTCTTTTAGAGTTGGTCAGAAGGAAGAACAAGGACTTTGTAGTTGGATTGAGAAACACTTGAGAGAAAAATTAGAGTGAAACACTTGTGAGGCATTGTAACAAGCAGTTGGTGTGCATGGTCTAGATTTATTTTTCAACACTTATTTGATTGTATTTAATTGAGCTGTAAGCTGTAAAAACTATTATAATTAGTGGATTAGTAATACATTTAGACGGTAAATGTGTCTCAAAGGTCCTTGGTGTCAATAAGCTTCACCATTTAGGCACGCCTAGTTTACATATCAAGCTTTTTTTAGTTATTTCTTTTACCTCTTTTATATTTTGCACATGATTAGCTTAATAACATAGTTGGAAATCATTTGTTATAAAAGTTAGTAGTGTGAGTTACCTTTCATTGTGTTTTAGAGTTTTCATTGCAAAGAGATTTGGTAGAGTGCATTGGGGTCAAGTTCTGGCTAGGAAAGACTTGGTACTTAAGTTGTCCAAGTGACACACCTCTCTTTCCTAAGAATCCCCCCTAGTGTGTTAGATTTTTTCTCTTTAATTTGAAAACCTATAATAAAAATCTCAAAGATGACCAGAAATTCTACTCACCACAGTGGTAATGAGTCCAGTGAAAAAAAAAATCTTACTTGAGAAAAAATTTGAATGAAATAATATCCTTGAAAATTAACACTGAGGTACAATGTACTATTGTGAAAGAAGAGCTAAAGACCTTTAGGCAAAAGGATAAAAAAAAACTCTCAAACAAGTGGGTCACATAGTAATTCTAAATCTGGGGAAGATAAATAAGAAACACATAGTTTTAGAGTAGGAGACTATTATCAACCACCACCCTACACTAGACCCAAAAGAGAGAGAAAAAAGAGAGACTATGGTGAACTTTCCTCGCTTTTATGAGAAAAATTATGTAGACACTTATTTAGATTTAGAAATGAAAGTAGAACAATTATTTGAGTGTTATCAAGTAAGTGAGGAGAGGAAGGTTCCATTAGCCAACCTTAGCATTCAAATTCATGCCATGCATTGGTGGACAGCCCTAGTTAGAGATAGACATCTCCATAATGAGCAAGCCATAACATATTGGAATGATCTTAAGAGTGCTTTGAGACATAGACATATTTCTTCCTATTACCATAAAGACTTAATAGATAAACTCCATAGGTTGAGCCAAAAGAACATGAGTTTAGAAGAATATAGGCAACGAATGGAGTTGTACATGATGAGGGCTAGAATAAGGGAGGAAGAATTGATAACCATTGCTAGGTTTATGAGTGGTTGAGCCTTGAGATAAGAGATAAGGTGGAACTTCTTCCTTATAGAGATTTTCATGACTTGGTACAAATTTGTATCAAAGTTGAATAATAAAATTTGAGAAAAGGTTATTGATGGAGGAGCTCCTAGGTGCCTTAGCTTCTTGTGCAAGCTTCAATGGAAGTTGAGCATGATGAAACCTTGAAGCACCGAATAGAAGAAGTGGATGAAACTCCTCATGATGTGGAAGCCATGGAAATACAAGGAAGGAAGCGTGCAAGGAGGTTGATGATGAAGTAGATGGTGAAAGCCTTGAAGGAGGTTGGGTCAACCTTCAAGAGAGAGAGCTCCTAGCTTCTAAGAGAAAAAACTCAATGTGAAACTTGAGGCAAAATACTGAAAATTTGGCAGCATGTCATTACTCAAATCAAGTCTACGATGGAGGTTCCTAAACCTCTTATTTATAGAAGAAAGGATGAGCTACTTACCTTCCCATGCAAGCTATCTAGGTACGTTATGGGAGAAGCTAGGTCTAGAAACCCTAGCTTATAAGACAAGCTTCTAACCCTAGCTTATAAGACAAGCTTCTAACCCTAGCTTATAAGACAAGCTTCTAACCCTAGCTTCTATGACAAGCTTCCCAAACCTAGCTTGCACTCCAAGGCTATCACAAGGTGGTGAGGAGAGAGCTCCTTATGCTACTTGGACTTCTTGATCAAGCCCAACATTATTTATGGACCTCAAGGCCCAAGCTTACACTACATGGCCCAAAAATACAAGGCCCAAATTTATTCTACTTGTCCCAAATACAAGGCCCAAATTATTCTAAACTATTCTAAACAATTTACACAAATTAGAGGACTTCTCCTTAATACTCTATTTTCTCCAAAGGGATTTCTTCATGTTTATATCTGGGCCCGAGCAGTTGATTAAAAGCCCAAATAGGATGAGATGGGTCCAATCTTCTAGAAAGCTCTTACTTCTCCCTCTGGCTCTTTGTCCTCTTTATTCTTTAATTAATGTCGCTGGGTGTACTCCATCATCCCCTCCCTCTTGAAAGGCATCTGTCCTCAGATCTTACAATGTGTTGCGCATATAAGCTTTATTATTGTTGATTTATTCATGATTTCCTCCAACATCAAACACCATCCTATAAAAACATGAAAATAGTAAAACAGATGGCATTTTCTCATAACATTTAAAAATACAAATGAAAAGAACCTGTCTTCCCAATTTAATGTACCCTTTACCTGATGTTAAACCTGGATAGATGATCTGAAGGATACTTTTATTTTTAATTTTTGAATATTTTTCTACCCCATGAGTTTGCATAATATTTTGATCTTCTTGTTTAATTTCAAGCAACTCACAAGGTTTTTCTATGAGTGAGATTTTTGTGCCAATGTCTAGCTCAACCCCAGACAAAGATTGTTCTACAAATATTTCCTCACTAGATTTTTCTGTGAAAGAGGAGTTTGTGTCAATGTCTCTAGAGAATGGTTTAACTTCAACTAACTCTTCACAATATTTTTCTATGGAGGAGGAGTCAACATCTAGTTCAGCTCTAGACAAAGGTTCATTCAACTTCTCACAAGATGGTTCTAAGGGAGAGGTTTTATATCAATGTCTGGTTCAGCTCCAGACAAACATTTGTCTTGTCTTTCTTGTTCTTTCCTCTCTCGTCTTTCTTTCCGCTCTTTTTCTTTTCTCTCTTTTTCCTTATGAATCATTTTATTTAATTTTTCTTCTATAAGCTCTATCCCTTTAAGTTCATGACCTAAGTGAGCTAGATGTTTTTCTAATCTGTTTATTCTTTCTATCTTCTTCTTCTCCTCTTCTCTCTTTACCAAATATGAAGGCGGAACAAATTTTCTTCTCATACACGCCTTCAACTCTTTCTAATTCAATATTTTAAATTTCCTCCCAATTAAGACATCATATTGCCTTTGTTTCCACCAAGACATGACATATTCTTGAAAACTTGAAGTAGTCGTGGATAATCTTCTAAATTCTTCTACTTGGTGGAATTCAAAAAGTTTTTCAACCTTCATTTCCCATCCTAAATATTCCTCAACATTATTATATCCATAGAATATATGGAGGTTTATCTTAAGCTTTATAGAATGGAAATGACTTCTAGGCTTAATCCCTTTATGATAATCTCTAACACTCTCATTCACATGAAAATGATCACTCATTTTTTTCATCTATAAAGCTTTTCACAAATACTTTGAAAATAAAATTTTTGAAACAATGAGTGGTAAAATGTTTTCACAAAATATTTTTAAGTTTTGGGTGAAATTCCCTAAAAATAAATATTAATGAAAGGCTTCCAAGTAGACTCCCAGGAAAGAGAAGAGCGTCACTTGGACAACTTAAGTACCAAGTCTTTTCTAGCCAGAGTTTTCCTCAGTCCTCTTCCAAAACATCTCTTAATAGAAAACTTCAAAACACCTTTTCCTAATTGTGCACATGAAATCCTAAAGACCAAAGTAAGGTCAATCTAACGAAAGTGAGAGAAATAAATCCTAATTGCCATTGAGACCTAATAAAGAACATAATAGAAGAAAGTTGCAAGAATGTAAAACAAAAAAAAATAACTAGACGAATTTCCTAAATGAAAGTACAAGTGACACTTAGATCCCCTTGACACACTTCCATGTCTACACGCTTAGACTATTCCACTAATGATAAGGAGTTTTGCAATTACAACTCAAATTAATACAATGAAAAATTGTTGCTGAAAAATTAAAAATTTCCTATACTATGCACTCCTTGTGTTGGTTCTTTGTCTCACTATATCACTCTTTGCTTTTGGTGTGTTTGTTCAAGAAGCTTTTTTTCACATGACCTTCATTCCTCATTGTGTATCATTCTCCAATAGTACTTGGGAGTTTCACTCTTGATGTATTGGCCAATTCAACTCAAGTGCTTCACCAAAGTACTATTTCACCATGAGGCCACAAATACAAAGCAATAAAAGCTAATTTGAATAGCACAACTCAAAAGGATTATAAAATTGACAAACTCAATGAATGCAAGTAAAAATTGACAAAAAAGAAATTAAAGCTTTAGAAAGAAGTTTAGCACTCAAAGAGATGATCTAAGAATGACTCTAGAGTAGATTAAAAAAAACAGCAAACAAAAACTAGAGTTTCCAATGCTGACAGCAGCTCTTGTGTGAATTATGATTTTCTCTACAGTTCTTCTTTTGTCTTAAAATTTTGACCACAATTCCACAACAACACAAGGATCATCCATACAAAATTTCAGAAATTTAGGACCAGTACTGCCTTCATAATAAATCCAGAACAGAGAGCTTTTTTTCAGTTCAGTAACTCAGTTTTTCCAGTTTCAGTAATCTTCTGGCAGCAGCGTTTCTAAAATTTGTCACGGTCCTAATTCTTGGAATTAGGTCATGAAATTTTTATCATATTTTTCCAACACATCACTCTCAAGTCATACAAATTTTGAGATCCAAAAGCTCACGGAGTTGTTCCCAATAATTCAAAAACAGAGGCATTCTTACACTGCCTTCAGTAACTAAATCGACAGTGAGCATTCGGATTTTTCAATTTATCATTTTTTCTACAAATTGAATTAGAATACGCCTTTTTCAAAGTATCTTTTATACATTTCAAAGTAGCTTCACACAAATTTTCAATTACAGATACACAATACTCTGTTTCCAGTAAATTCGCAAAGTCCAGTGACCTTAATCAGCATATAACAGTGCAGGAAAAATGAAACCTATAGATTCCAACGAAATTTAGAACAAACTACAAGACATATAGGATTGATATGACTCAAGGAAACTCACTAATGATCTAATAGTGAATTAAGAGAACTCAAGATGGAAAACTTAAAAGGAACACAAAGCACATTATGACACAAAATAACAAGCACATTTTGTTCACAAATTTCAGCATACACAATTTGCACAAACCTGCTCTACAAGTATTAACCTGAGGAGTTGATGACAATATGAAATCACACATGACTTTGACATATACTATGGATCATAAAAACAAAAGCTAGGAGACAATTGAACACTTTGAACCGATTAAAATCAACAAAGACTTAAACAAAACAAAAGATAGCTTGCGGCACACACAAGAACACCTAAACAATGTATTTTTGGAAGGTTCAAGAAGATTGATGCTAGTTGAACCGTTTAAACTTAAGAACACAACAATTAATCGGTACAAAACAATCAAGACATGTAAAAAATAGTGGTATACAACACGGACAAGTTGAAACAAAGTGAAAGGATCAAGAACTTAGCTCTTGAACACCAAAGCTTTAGATACCAAATGATGGAGGAGCTCCTAGGTGCCTTAGCTTCTTGCGCAAGCTTCAATGAAAGTTGAGCATGATGAAACATTGAAGCACCGAATAGAAGAAGTGGATGAAACTCCTCATGATGCGGAAGCCATGGAAATGCAAGGAAGGAAGCATGCAAGGAGGTTGATGATGAAGTAGATGGTGAAAGCCTTGAAGAAGGTTGGGCCAACCTTCAAGAGAGAGAGCTCCTAGCTTCTAAGAGAAGAAACTCAATGTGAAACTTGAGTACAATGTGCTGAAAATTTGGCAACATGTCATTACTCAAATCAAGTCTACAATGGAGGTTCCTAAACCTCTTATTTATAGAAGAAAGCATGAGCTACTTACCTTCCCATGCAAGCTATCTAGGTAGGGTATGGGAGAAGCTAGGTCTAGAAACCGTAGCTTATAAGACAAGCTTCTAACCCTAGCTTATAAGACAAGCTTCTAACCCTAGCTTATATGACAAGCTTCCCAAACCTAGCTTGCACTCCAAGGCTCTCACAAGGTGGTGAGGAGAGAGCTCCTTATGCTACTTGGACTCCTTGATCAAGCTCAACATTATTTATGGACCTCAAGGCCCAAACTTACACTACATGGCCCAAAAATACAAGGCCCAAATTTATTCTACTTGGCCCATATGCAAGGCCCAAATTATTCTAAACTATTCTAAACAATTTATACAAATTAGAGGACTTCTCCTCAATACTCTATTTTTTCTCCAAAGGGATTTTTTTATGTTTGTATTTGGGCTCGAGCAGCTGATTAAAAACCCAAATAACATGAGATGGGCCCAATCTTCTAAAAAACTTTTAATTCTCCCTCTGGCTCTTTGTCCTCTTTATTCTTTGATTAATGTCATTGGGGCGTACTCCATCAATTATATAAGAATTTAATACTCTAGGTCCTATCTCGAGAAGGATGTTGAAAGAGAGGGCAAAACTATTCAGGAAAAACCAAAAGAAAGTCACTCTCAAAGCCTAGATAAAGAAAAATATAAAAATAAAGAAGAGCATTCATCACACACTCGCACTAGTGATATCAAGTGTTTCAAGTGTCTGGGCTGAGAGCATGTCAAAGCCCAATGTCCCTCCAGGAGGAGCATTCTCATAAGAGCCCAAGATGTCTATATCAGTGAGGAGCAACCCAGTGAAGATAATGAGAGTGAGGAGTCTGATAGTCAAAATAGTGAGGATGCATATGCATGTGAGAGTGATCTCTTAATGATTCATAAAACCTTCAACAATCAACCTAGTCCACAACCTGAGTCACAAAGAGAGAACATTTTCCTCACTCGGTGTAAAGTTTCTAAAAGTGTGTATTCTCTCATTATTGATAGTGGATTATATTGTAACTCTTGTAGCACTAGGTTGGTTGACAAGTTAAAATTTTCCATTGTTCCCCATCTTAAACTGTATAAATTGCATTGGATAAATGAAGATGGGGACATTATTATCAAAGATCATGTGAATGTCAAGTTTTCTGTGGTAAATTATAATGACCAAGTTTTATGTGATGTAGTACCCATGGAGGCTTGTCATATCTTATTAGGCATACCTTGGCAATTTGATAAGAAAACCACACACAATGTTCTAACCAACGAGATTACCTTCACCCATAAACAAAAGAAGTTTGTACTTCATCCTTTGACACCTACCCAAGTATTGGAGGATCGAGTATAAATGAAAAAAAATAGATAGTGAAAAAAACAAGTCAAAAATTCCAAAACCTAGATATTAAAGACGAGTCAGAGGTGTGGGAGCTTGGTGTTCCTTTCCACAAGGTCAATCTAAAGATGAATATTTCGTCAAATAAATCAATAAAACGTGTTCTTCTTACTGAGCAAACATCATGTCTTCTTCTTTGTAAAGAAATAGTCACGTGCACAACGTCCACTATTTCTGAACTTAAGACTTTACCTCCTCAATTGAAGATTTTGGTGATGTATTTGATAGTGATGGTCATACAAGACTGACACCTTTTAGGGGTATTGAACACCAAATTGACTTTGTTCTTGGTGTTAGTCTGCCCAATAAACTAGCATATAGGACAAATCCTGAGGAAACTAAGGAGATAGTGTCTCCAGTAGAGGAATTGCTGGATAAGGGTTGGGTGCAAAAGAGACTTAGCCTTTATGTCGTGACATTTTTTTTGGTGTCCAAAAAGGATGGAAAATGGAGAATGTGTTGTGACTATCATGTAGTTAACAACATCACTAATAAATACAAGCACCCAATCCCTAGGCTAGATGATATGCTTGCATGGGTCAATCGTGTTCTCCAAAATTGACTTGAAGAGTGGATATCACCAAATCATGATCAAACATGGTAATGAGTGGAAAATTGCCTTCAAGATCAAATTTGAATTATATGAGTGGTTGGTGATGTCTTTCAGTCTTACTAACACACCTAGTACATTCATGAGGCTTATGAATCATGCTCTACGGGGTTGTATATGAAAATTTTTTATGGTTTATTTTGATGATATTTTAGTGTATAGTCGTAATATATAAGTGAACATGTATAACATTTGAGGCAAGTTTTATTTGTTCTAAAAAAATGAACTTTTTGTAAATTTAGAAAAATGTACATATTGTGTAGATAGTGTTGTCTTTTAGGCTTCATTGTAAATAATAAAGGGGTTCATGTTGAGCCCGCCAAAATAAAAGCCATTTAGGATTGGCCATCCCCGAAGAATGTAGGAGATGTTAAGAGCTTTCATGGACTTGCAAGCTTTTATAGAAGATTTTTTCCTAACTTCTCTAGTTTAGCTTCACCCCTCAATGAGTTGGTGAAAAATTAGGGAGAAAAACAAGAAAAAGCCTTCCAAAAGATAAAGTTTCTACTCACTAATGAACCAATTTAAGCTCTTCCTGATTTTTCTAAACCTTTTAAGCTAGAATGTGATGCATCGGGATTTGGCATAGGTGTTTTTTAATACAAAGTGGTCACCCAATTGCTTATTTCAGTGAAAAACTTCATGGTGCCACTCTTAATTATCCCACCTATGACAAGGAACTTTATGCTTTGGTATATGCCCTTCAAACTTGGGAAAGTATCTTGTTTCCGAATAGTTTATCATTCATATTGATTATGAGTCACTTACGTATTTGAAGGGTCAACATAAATTAAACAAAAGACATGCAAAATGGATGGAATTTTTAGAACAATTTCAATATGTGATCAAGTACAAGAAGGGCAAAACAAATGTTATAGTCGATGCATTGTCTTGTAGACATGTATTGTTTTCTAAACTTGGTGCCCAAATTTTTGGATTTGAACACATACATGAATTATATACGTAATATTCTGAATTTTTCTCCATCTTTACTAAAAGTCAACAAAACCACAGGGAGGTTATTGTGTCTCTCAGGGGTATTTGTTTAAAGAAGAAAATCTTTGTATTCCCAGGGTTCACATAGGAAACTCCTTTTTAAAGAAATACATAAAGGAGGTCTTATGGGTCATTTTGGGGGTAGAGAAAACCTCAAGCATGTTAAAAGAAAACTTCTCTTGGCCTTGTATGAAACGTGATGTTCAGAGGCATTGTCATAAATGTGTGGCTTGTTTACAAGCCAAATCTAGAGTTATGCCTCAGATTATACAATCCCTTACCTGTTGCTTGTGCTCCTTAGGTAGATATTAGCATGGACTTTGTACTTTACCTAGAACCTAACGAGGCTTTGATTCTATTTTTGTGGTAGTTGATCATTTTAGTAGAATGGCCCATTTTATTTCCTGCCACAAAATAGATGATGCAAGCAACATAGCAAGACTCTTTTTAAGAGATGTAGTTAGACTTCATGGATTACTTAAGACTATAGTTTCAAACAGAGATCCTAAATTTGTCAGTCATTTCTGGAAAACTCTTTCAGGACGACTAAGCACTAAACTTAAATTTTTGACTTCTTGTCATCTTTAGATCGATGGACAAACAAAAGTTGTCAATAGATCTTTGTCAGTTATGCTTAAGGGGTAACCACAAATCTTGGGATGAGTATCTTCCCCAATTTGAGTTTTCTTACAATAGGGTAGTTCACCACACTACCAAACTATCTCACTTTGAGGTTGTATATGGTTTTAATCCTTTCACACCTTTAGATCTATTACCTTTACCTTAGCTACAAGATTTCATGAATAATGAAGGGGTAATCAAGGTGAATTTTGTGAAAAAAAAATTCATGAGAAGGTTAAAAACCAAATACAACAACGAAGTGAGAAGTATTTTAAGCAAACAAATAAGGGAAAAAGGGAGGTTATTTTTTAACAAGGTAATTGGGTTTGGCATCATCTTAAAAAAGATAGATTTCCTCAATAAATGAAGTCGAAACTAAACCCTTGAGGTGATGGACCTTTCCAAGTTCTCAAAAAGAATAAATAATAACGCTTATTAGTTAGATCTGTCAGCCGAATATGAAGTACATATTACCTTTAATGTCACTGACTTAATGCCTTTTGCAAGTAGTACTGATGATGAGGCATATGAGTCAGATTTGAGGGCAAATCCTCTTCAAGAGGGAGAGGATGATGAAGGAAGCCAAGGAGAGGTCCTATTACTAGAGCCATGGCCAAACAAATTCACATTGATTGGAACACAGTCTTAGAGCAAACTAAATTTATTATTCAACTAGTCTATTGTCTGTAAAAAATTGTACAAAAACTTTAAATTGTCATTGTAAAATACTTTTAGGCTTAGAAAACACCATGGAGCACCTGCACTACACCAATTTTCATCATTGGAGTGCATTCCACTTTAGAGCACAACGATTGCTAACATGGTAACATCTTATAGGATAGAAGGGGCTACACACAGATTGCCTCATGACATCACGTGAATGGAGAGGATTTAGGACTTGTAAGACAAGTTAGGATTATGGTTAGGGTTAGGATTAGGGTTAGTGTAGCTTGCACCACAAGCTTCTTGAGCCTATAAATAAAGGCATGTATAGTCATGTAATTTTCAGCTTTGATCATATAATTAATTGTTTAGAAACTTCTTTAGCTCATTGCCTAAAGCTCTCTCTTGTTAGCAACTCTAGCAAGATTTTTTATAATTGGCCTTTCGTCATCAAGATAATTCGGTGCAAGATTTAGAGTAGGAAACTACAACTCACTTCCACTCAAAGCATGCATCCAGGAGAACTCTATTACATTTTACTCTTCTTTATTTAAAACATTTTTTAAGAATAAAATTGTAATATAAGTGTCAAACTTTAAAGTAAATAATACTTAAAAAAACTTTTTTTAATATAATTTTTATTGACAAATATTTTAATTATTTTTATAAACTAATATTACTTTTTAATATTTTAAAAATTATTACATATGAGAGTATATGTTGTACAAAAGAGAATATATAACATTTATGATTTTAAATATGAATGTCAAAGTGAAAGGTTTACAGCAAATATAATACACATTTTACTCTAAAAATGTCTTTAAAAGTAAATGCGACACATAATCTCATTGCATAACCACATTCATGTATGTCGTGATGAAAGTGAAAATTTTCATAAATAAGATTATATTCTAAAATATACCACTGGAGAGTAGAGAATACTAATAAAGAAAATAAATTCTTGAAATCTAGAAGAATAATTAATGCTACTTATATTAATTTAGATCCAAATCAAATAACAATATATTATACATAATTTATGTATTAGTTGTAAACTACAAGTTAATGAATATAGTTTAATTTTACTAAGCAGCTAATAAATACAGTTAAACAACATTATAGAACACATAATCATTTTAGCACATGTATTTAATGTTAAAATAATTTTGATTAATATATATGAATTATATGCAAATAATCATTACAGTATAATTCTGTTAGTTACTTTCTAACATTTTAAAATTTAAAGTTTTAATTATCTATATTTAATTATTATTTTATTTTAAAATTAAAAATATTATATTCTCATTAAAATAATTATATACAATATTATATATATATATATATATATATATATATATATATTACTTCACAAGTAACTTTCAAAATTTTATCTATCGTGTTTTCTTTTATGCTTGAACTAGGGAATGAATTCGAGATATTAGAAAGGAATAAAATGAAGAGAAAGAGAATGAAAATGAATGTTGATTAAATTAAGGAATAAACAATAATAAAAAAAAAGAAAAATGAAGAGAAAGTTTATGACAATTTGTAAATGGTTGGATTGATAAAATAAATTTGAAAGAAATTATAAATAATATATTTATAAAATGATCAAATTGCCTTTATTATTATAAATTAATTTTAATTAAAATTAAAATTTTAATATTATTATTTTAATATTTATTTTAATTATTAATTTTATTATTATACAAATTTATTTTACTATTATTATTTAATATTTTTAGTATTTTTGTGTATTATTATTGTTATGACAATAGTTAAACATCCAAAGATTTTAATTAATGCTTCAAAATAGTTAAGTATAAAACATGATTATGATTCATATGTAGAATGATAGTTCTATAAAAGCAATGGATCATGATGATACAACACTAAGTAGTTTTTCTCAAAAGTTTGAAAAGATACACATAAGAAAAAAAATGAAACGTGTAATAAATATTGGAGGATATATATACACTAAACAAACATCGTACTTATATGTGTGTGTATGTGTGTATGATTCGTCTGTAGAATGATAGTTCTGTAAAAACAATGGATCATGATGATACAACACTAGGTAGTTTTTATCAAAAGTTTGAAAAGATATACATAAGAAAAAATGAAACGTGCAACAAATATTGGAGGATACATATACACTAAACAAACCTCGTACTTGTGTGTGTGTGTGTGTGTGAGTGTGTGTTTGCCAACGAGATCTGTTCAAAATTGATTATCAAATATTTCTCGAGATACGAGCTAAAATTGTTACCTTCATCAACTTCCTAACACAAGAGTTTTTCAATACTAACCCAACTATATGTCCTATACAGAATGCAAATCAATCATAATTTATGCAAAAGTTACCTAGGAAAATAAGTGTTGTCAGTTATCAAGGTCGTTACAAAGAGAAAGGAGCAAAAGTAAAAGTTGTATTAAATGCAACAATCATGTTAAAGCTCTTTAGATGACAAATAGACATGTGTAGAAGTTAAAAATGCTCAACGACCATAAATGGTTGCTTAATAATTACCTTCTTCAAGAGTTTATAAAACGAATTTCATCCAAAAGAACAACATACAAAGGAGAGGATATTTGATGTCAAAATGTTGTTCAAGCTAAGAACGCTCCTCTAAGCCAATATAGTAGAGCATACCTTAATGTTGATTAGGTGAAAGAGCATACCTCACAACTTCATAGAAAGATCTTCAAGCTTAAAAAAGATTAAAGCACTAGGATCTAGAGGAACCTCATGGAAAACACTTAAAGTGTTTATCCAACTACTTAGGAGAGTGAGCCCAACCATTGTATACGTCAAAAGATATTACCTTCCTTAGAGAGCAAGATGATCTGAACTAGGAGAGAAAGTATAAACATTATATTTGTTGTCAGACGCAATCCTCCATGATCATCAAACCCAATGATTAGTATATCATTGAAATATCAAACCTTCATATCTTAGTCAAGAGTGATTGTTTGGCAAAGAATACTCGGTGCGGTGAGGAGTGACTTGAGTAAAGAATACTCCTTAATGGAATCAGCCAGGTTGTTATATGAAAGAATTGTTAGTTAGCTAGTAGTAGTTAAGTGTAAAGAATATTCAGGGATAGCTAGGAGTGTCTTGTGGAAAGAATACTCAAAGGTTGGCTAGGAGTGACTACAAGTCCAAAGCATACTCGACGTACATTTTGCAACATTAGTTTGACTAATTGAACTTGGTTGGTTGACCAAGAACTAGATGTAATCAATATAAAATTTTGTGCTCTCTCTTCCTTATCTTTTTTACATTACATGTTATTATCTTCTACACTAATCATAAAAAGAGAGTTGATATGTGAATAATTATTAAATTATTCTATCAAAATGTGTTTAAAGATAAGTAACTTATTTGCATATATATAGGTTGGTCAAACAACAAAACTATGGCCTAATCACTTATTAGAGTAAACATGAACACACGTTAGTTAAATGATTTAGTTGAAGTTGAAAATTTGCATCTGACATGATCGTTTGGACTTAAAGAGCTAAGAATAAAATAAGGATTTGAAACATGTTCGTATGTTCATGTGTTATTAGTTTCTCTTTTATGAAAACACTTTATACTTCGTCAGACGAAACCTTTTCAAAAATACTTATTAAGAGATATATCTTTAAGTTTGCATTTCTTAAATAAACATTCTAAGATCAAATATGTTTCTGGTGTTGTTTGTGAGATGAAATAATCATAATTTAATCTTTAGTCATAATAAATAAGAAAATATCTAGACAAATAATTCAAAAAAAGTTAGCAAAGTGCGTTTGATATGACACATCATATGAACAACTTTTTAGCCTGATGGTCTTAAGAACAAAATTATTTTCTTAGCATCATTAATCAAATGATAATTTAAAAAAAAATTAAGAATTTATTAAATCACAATTCAATCCTCTCCTCTTATGATATTTCCAGTTTTTACAGTTATTTTATTGTTATTAGTATTATTATATAAACTTATTTTATTATTATTATTATTATTTATTACTTAAGATTTTATTATTTTACTTTTAATAATATTATTATTATATTTATTTATTATGTTATATAATATAATAATCAAGTATATCATATAATATATTTGCACATATAACATAAAATTGGGTATATGTATATAACATAGGCTTAATAAATTATGTTACGTAATATAATTGATTATTACTTTGTTGTTAAGGTTAAAATAATAAAATATTATTTTCTAGTTGGTTTTCTTTAATTTTCTGTTCATAATAGAATGATGACTCAAGTACATTTCTCTTACATTTTTGTCGTTACATCTATTCTTAAATTATTGGAAACAAACCAACATTATCCATATCTTTCTATCTGTGTAAACGATACTCATGTTAAATTAAACACACAACATAAAAAACATAAGTTGGGGAGTGTGGAAAAGGAAAGAAGAAAGAAAGTGACTCAAAAAAGATTATTTAAAACGAGGAAGAGTGGGAGAAAATTTATATTAGATTTAATTGATGTGATAAATAAATTTAGTTATATATTAATATATTTTAAAAAAAAATTAAAAATATTTTAAAAAATATTTTAATATAAAAAGTAATCTTTTGAAAATATAAATTAAATTTAAAATAAATTATAAATTTAAAAACTCTTAGAATTTTGTAATATATAAAAAATAAATTTTAAAATAATAGTAAAATGAAATAAATTTTTTTATTTAATATTAAAATTTAAATTAATTAATTTTATTTATTTATTATCTTTATTATTTATTTATAATATATATATATATATATATATATATATATATATATTAAAATTAATTATATTGTTAACATAATCTGATAATCGATCAACAAAATCTTATAATATTTTATACATAATTAACTATAAAATTATGTGTAACCGATTATATGAATTATTTCTTTCCTTTTGTTCACAATTTTAAATGAAAGATTAAAATCATTATATTTTCTCCATTTTTGTGTGAATTTTGGTTTGGTGCACTTTGTATTTATTTCTTGTTAATCCATAGATTGCAAACTTCTGTATGCTGAAACACACAGGAGAATTTAACAAAAGAGTAACTCAGTTAAAAAAAAAAAAAAAAGGACCTTCGTAATTATAGAAAGATTATCTAATTTTAAATTAGATAGTTTTAAATTATTTTATAATTATAAAATTAGTGAACATAATTACTATAAGCATAAATTAGTGAGGTTCATTGATCGTGGTAGTTTAGCAATACCTTCTGCCCAAGTGTTGTGGGTTAGTGTATCAAAACAGCAAATACCGATTCAAGCAACAGTTACCTCCATTTAGCATAGAATGACAACCCATACCAACCCCATTACTTGCATACATAGTAATGTTCTTTCACCAAATTTTTTACTTTATGTTTTTTAAACTAAAATTACTTTATTTAAACATATGTTTCACAATTTTTTTCTGGTTTTAAAATAATTATTTAATGTTTTTTACTTTCGATGAAATAGTATTTATGTATTCTTTATTTTTAAATAGCATATCTTTTATATTTTTTAACAAATTAATTACATTCATGTTTCTTATACTTTAATAAAATAATACCTATTTGTTATATTTTATTTTAAAATATTATATTGGACCGCTTAAATAAAAATTATAAAGATTAAAGTCTAAAGCTAAAAAATATAAATAAAAAATAAAGATATATTATTGTTAAACATCTATCTATCTATCTATCTCTATATATATATATATATATATATATATATATATATATATATATATATATATATATATATATATATATATATATGAATAAAAATTTTACTTTAAAAATGAGTTTTGTTTTGTGAAGTTAAATTTGATTTTAAGATCCACCTTATAATATAGAATCATACTCTATCTAGATAATATTTTATTAATTTTATTATGTGAATAGCTATTAGATTCTTTGATTTTTCTCACATCAAATAAAGATGTAATCAAATATAATAAAGCTTATAAGTTGAATTTGTGAAAAGGTGAAAAGCAATTATTAAAAATATAAAAATATGCATATTTATATTAAAAAATCTATATATATATATATATATATATATATATATATATATATATATATATATGTGTGTGTATATGAACGCGTATTTTAAAAATAAAGATGAATGAGAATTATTTAGTAGATCTTTTGGGAGGCAAATGCAATTTTTTATATATTTTTTTCAAACAATGTATTGTTATGAAATAATTACCTCTTAAAGCTCTTACATAAACAATATTACTTTTTGAAAAGGAATTAAACTTAACGTGAATATAATTTGTAACGTGAATATAATTTGTAATGTGTTTTATATGTTTTGACAAATGTGATATCAAAATTATAATTAAAGTGTTACAAGTGTGACATTACATCCACGATTATAATGGCAAATGCATTGCAGAAACCATACAAATAACTCCGACATGCATTATTGAACTTTTGGCACGTTCTGGAATCCCCTTTAACAAGTCCACTCAACCCTTATTACTTTAACATGGAAAAAAAATTATATTTTTTTAACAAAAATAAAACTTAATGACATTTTCTTAAGAAACAACTTATTATAGTTATAGTTTTATTAAAATGTACCTCAAAATTATGATACGTAAAATTAGTTATTAAATTAATCTGATCAATTTTGTTGAGAACCTTTTAGCTAGTAATGAAATTAAAATATTTAGTTGTTTTCGAGCATTTATTCAAAAAACTTTACTAACTCTTGAAGTTTTTTAGTATATGATGCTATTTTTGTTTTCTGGGTGTAATATTTTTTTATGTATGTAATATGTTGATCTGAATACTTTGTATATATAGTTGTTTTGAATATGTGTATATATTACTAATATGAATGTTATCGTTATTGTTTCATGATTTATTTTTCATGTAATATCCCACAAAATATAAATTCTATGATAATATAATCATGTACATCTTACAATAATTCTATAGTCAATAGACATCAAAATATGTAATTATGTTAGACTTTTATCTTAAAACATGTTTACAAAATCATATACAAATTTTTTTAACATAAACTGTTATCCCTAACCAGTGGCAGCTCAAGTCTTGAGGAGGCCTAAAGTAAATAAAAAAGTGAGGTCTTTTTTAAATTAATAAAATAATTAAAATTATGATATTTTTATCTAAAATTTATTTTTCGAGCTTTTTTATGCAAAATTATCTTTTAAATTATCATAATTAATTTCATTTAAAAAATCTTTTTCAATAGACAATAAAGCTAATCCGTTTAATCTTTGTTGAGACATTGTTGATCTTAAATAAGATTTTATTAGTTTAAGTTTTGATAAACTTCTTTCAGCTAAAACAACTGATACTGAAATTGTTAACATTATATATGCATCTGGAAAAGAATTTATTTTTTTCATATAATTAAGAATACCAATTGGTTTATCATTTTCCAATCCTATAATCTCCTCTAAGATATTTAATTCTGAAAATAAATCTAAGCCATCAAGATCCAATAAATTATTATGTTTCAAATATTTTTCAAGGTTTAAGCATTTTTCTTTCAAAAGTACACAACCCAATAACTTTAAATTTTTAATGCTAAATAAAAAACCAAAAATATCTTCATATATTTTAAATTGTTCAAATCTATTTTGGAGTGTGGTAATTACTTTATCTACAATATATAAAAAATAATCAATTCTAAATCACTTGAGATGATTTAATAACTTCATTCTCAATATTTTCATCAAATTATTTTTTTTTACGACTGGTTCTTTTCTCACGAAACTTAGGCTCTACATCCATTTCAGAAGCAATTTCTTTGGCAGAAATAAATGCATTTTCAAATCCATTTTCTCTATATGTTTCAAAAAATTAAAGAAGACCTTTTAATTCTTCAATGGCCATATTAATACACATATCTTTTGATTGTAAATTTTTACTAATTGAGTTAACTGCAAATAATATATCATACCAAATAGTCATGCCTAACAAAAATTCAAAATTTTCAAGTCCATAAGTTGCTAAACACTCAGCTTCACTTTTTATTTTAGGATCATCATTAGTTTCAACTAGTTCAAATAAAGCATCTCTTATTTGTGGAGCTTAAAATCTTACAGCTTTCACACTTTCAACCCAACTTTCCCAACGTGTTTGTGACAATGATTTAAGAGTTAAGTTATGTATATGATTTTGTAAAAATTTCCATCTTTTTGTAGAAGAAGAAAATAAAGTATAGATACGTTGTAACACTCTAAAGAAAGATGTAGCTCTAGGACAAGAGTTTGCCATATCACAAAGTACTAAGTTTGAACTATGGCAACCACAAGGGGTATAAAATACTCTAGGATTAATATCAAGAAATCTTTTTTGGTCACCTTGGGGTTTTCCTTTCATATTTAACCCATTATCATATCCTTGTCCTCTAAGGTCATTAATATCAAGTTCAAGGATTTTAAGTTCATCTATAATAACATTAAAAAGACAGTTTCCATTTACTTTTAAAAATTCTAAAAAATACTCATTAACTTGTATTGGAGTGGATGAAATATCCACACATCGTAATACAAAAGACATTTATTCTTGATGACTTATATTTGGAGTACAGTCAAGTATGATTGAATAATATTTTGCATTCATAATTTTTTTTATAATTTTTGTTTTTATTTCACTTGCTAACAAATTTATCAACTCATTTTGAATATTATGTCCAAGGTAATGATTATGAATTTCGTCATTTTTAATTCGATGAATATGTTCGTGCATAATTGGATCAAATTCTGCAATCATTTCTATCAAACTTAAAAAGTTTCCATTACTTTCTTAGTAGATCTTCTCATTTTTTCCACGCAAGGCTAAGTTATTTTTACCAAGGGTTTTAATAACAACAATAATGCTTAACAACACCTTTCTCCAATGTTCTTTATCCAGTGTTCTTTATCTCTATTTACTTGTTCTTGAACATGTTTATCTATTGTTTTATCTTTTTGACAATCTCATTTCCAGATCAATCCATGCATTCATATTAATAATGTGTTCATCACTTATTTCATGACTCTTTAACTTAGCACTAAGATTTCTCCAATCTCTACTACTTTCGTTACCTAGTTTACTAGTACAACTAATAACCTTAAACAATTTACAACAAAAACAGAATACTCTATCTAAATTTGTAGAATAAATGAGCAATCTTATTTCATGTTTCTCCCCATTAGCTTGAGACCTAAAGCATATTAAATTTTTTTGAGGCCTTTATGACCTTGAGGCCTAAAACATATTAAATTTTTTTGAGGCCTTTGAGACCTTGAGGCCTAAAGCAGTTGCTTTAGCTGCTTGGGCCTTGAGCCACCCCTGTCCCTAACAACATCCTTTAGTCTAAATGATCTCCCAAAGATTCCTCTGCAACACTTTAGAAACTGTGTTGGCTGAAATACAAGAGGGGGGTGAATTGGATTTCAAAATCTTTTTCAAAACTATTTTATCTTTTCAAAAAATACAAGTCAGATTGATAAACTAGATCTTTATTGACTTTACTAAGCAGAGCAGTAGAATAAATCAGTAAACAGAACACAAACAAGTCACAGTACAATGCAGCAAACCAAACAGATTTATCAGAATTCAAATGTAAGTACGGAAGCGATTTAGTTTACTACACACAAACAGAATAGAAGTTAACCACACAGAATGAACTGATCAACTTCAATTCAATCAACAATTCTAATTATTATGAATCAATCAAAAATAAAATTCTTTTTATTAAAGAACCAGTTATTAAAAAAATGTTTAAGTCTTATATCAATTATAGTTCAATTATAGATTCTGAAAACAGTTTATACAGTGAACCAGTTAATTAAATCAGTGATCAAGAAGGAGAAAGAAGATTCAAGAACACAAAGGTTTTTATATTGGTTCACCCATCAAACGGGCTATGTCCAGTCCCTCACACACAGTAAGGATTTCACTAAAACAAATGATCAACTGATCAAGTTTACAACACTTGCCCACGGCAAGACAACACTGCACTCGCAGCAACCACTGCTGAACCTACAGCAGACCAAGAAACCACACAGAGTCCACTGTGTGTCTCAAGAACACCCTTGCTGAAACCTACAGCAAGTCACAGTTATACAGAGTCCACTGTATAACCTAGAAACGTCTAACTACAACCCGCAGCAGACCACTACTGAACCTACAGCAGAACAAGAAACCACACAGAAACCCACTGTGTGTTTCAAGAACTCCCTTGCTGAAACCCATAGCAAGTCACAGTTATACAGAACCCACTGTATAACCCAGAATCGCCTCACACTGCACCTCGCAGTAGGCGAACCACCAATACAGTCCCACTGTACCACGAATTACACCCCAGTAATTCAAGAACGCAGTAGCAGTTTTAAAACAGATGAAGAACACAGTCACAGCAATACAAACACTTCTATACAAAGGTTTACAACAGTAATAAAGAAAGAGTGTATAAGGCTTAGTCTGATGATCAAATTAGTGAAGAAACTGTCTTAGTCAAATCAAAGCTCCAGTTGCAGTTCAAGAAAACAGTTCTTTGATGAAAACGTTGATTGATCTTTGATCACTAGACTCAAGGGCGCTTTTGCTCTCTTTGAAATCTCAAATGTTCTTGCTCAGAAAATGTTTAGAATGATTTTTCGTATCTTTCAAAATTTCGCGCCAGTTATTTATAGACAACTGTGATTTAAAATTCAGTCGATTGATTTTTCAAATAGTCGACTGTTTTTCTCCAGTTAGTTAAAACAGTTGTTCAAAACGCAAGTTTTGATTTTAATGATTTCTCAAAACTTTTGTTAATACAGAAAATACTTGTGGAGCTTATCTTTTATTAAAATTGTATGCATCATTGATTAGACCTCAAACTTACCCCACAACACACATTTCTAAGTTCTAAACCAAGTCTTCAATCTTCATGAAATCTTCATGCATTCCACATATGCTCGTAAGGTCTTGAACTCCTTCACTTGGTTGGCTTCATCAAATCATCATAGTAGACCATGCATTGCATAACTAAGTGGTGGTCTCTCTCCATTTGATGAATACAATGGGGGAGAAGTTTAATGTGTTGGTTGTTCTGGCTATGTGTTGGTTGTTCTGGCTATGTGTTGGGGAGAAGTTTAGGTTGTGTGTTGTTTTGTGTTTGGTTGTTTGTGTGCTTGTGTTATGTTTAGTATGCTAGTTTGTTGTTTGTACTTTTGTTGATCTGTTGATGTTGTAACTGTTGGTTTATCTAGCATGATAGAATTGCTCTAGAACTAGTTATGTTTACTCAGTGTACTGTTTATTCGGCTGATTAAGTCACTCATATTCTAATGCCCGAAATGTAACATTGTTTTATCTGCTCTTGTGTTAAGACACTATCATCACATACAGAAATCAAAACACAAACACAACAAAACAAAAGGGTAAGCTAGCTAAATTTTTTAATAATTCAGAGTCATTCAATTCAAGTGCAAATATCAATACAACCCAAACATTTCATTCAGTTTCATGGATCATCACTTATAAGTCACTGACACGATACGAACTAGACTCTACTTCCGGAAGACTCATGCATTAAATAGACCCTGAGATATACACGTGTCATACATCTCCAAGCTGTGAACTCATAGAGCCTCCAAACAAAAGAATTATCAATCATGTATGACAGGGTTAGTCCCCCTGAGACTTTTCTAACCAGCTATGTTTCAAGCTACAGTTAACCCAGTTCAGACCTCCTTCGACTCTCACCACCTAGTAATGATCATCTATTTGACTCCTATTACTAATAGAGTCATGATATCAATCGTTAACCAGATTCTTAGACAATGCATTTCCTAACTAACCCAGACACAGGTGTTTTCTTTCTTGAAAACGCTATGCCTAGGCCTTGACCAACTTCATCAATACTCTATTAATATCACATCATAACATAGATCTATACTAATGTATTCATTCACTTTTCAATCTCAATCTCAAGAGAAATGAAAGAAATCGCTAAACCTTCGATACAATTAAATTTAAATTGTCAATTAATCTATTTTATTAAATCCATGCATTGCATTACAAAAGAATCAAACAATCAAAATAGAAAGTCCCAAAAAAAAAATTTTAGGTTTAGCTTGGGCGGAAATCTAGCTTGAGCGAGAATCCCCCTCACTTAAGCGAAAATTATCTCGCTTGGGCGAAAATAGTCCAAAGAGCGAGCAAGCTTGCTTTAGGGCCATTCTCGCTTGGGCAACTATACCCCGTCTGGGCAAGACTACCTTCTCGCCTGGGCGAAGCACTTCTTGCCTGGGCGAAATTGGACCTAAGAGCACCTCTCAGGTTTTCAAGTGATTTCGCCTGGGCGAGATTGCCTAGCCTGGGCGAGATATACAGAAAACAACAACCTATCAGGTAAATCATGCAGTTTCTACTATCTTAGAGCTACTACACATGTCTCAGATGAACTAATTGAATAAAAATTTACTTACATACCATTAATTTTCACAGAACCACATCATACATGCAAGAATCAAATTACAACTAGAATTTAAAGTAAAACTTCGTGCAAGCAAAGAACCATTACAATTGCATTTCACAAACACCAAAAGATTAAACCCCAACCTACACTCATGCTCAAAACAGATAACAAGTAGTCAGCTTCCTTACCTGAATCGTAATGGAAATTATCTCTAATAATCTAAATAGCTTAAGGTCCTCAAGAACTCAAATCTACATCAAATGACCTCTAATCAACGATCAGACTACAACACTAGGGAATAAGCTCACAGAGGCATTGTCTGATAACTAAGAGGCCACATGCAAGCTCAGAAGGTAGAGGAAAACGAAAACCTAAAATTGGCTCTGAGGGAAGAAGGTAGAAAATGAACTTACTCTAACGGATATTTTGATCGGGTAGACTTGCTCTGTTCTCTGTCACGAGTCCAACGGTGAGCTCCACTTGAGAAACTGATGCTCCACTCGAGAAACTGATTAGAGATGGAACCAGAGGCTTAAAGAGAAGTCAGAGGAAAGGGAAGTCAAGGGTTTTAGAAAGATGGTGGCTCAAGTGGAAATGAGATTTGACTATTTACTTTTTCTATAAATGCATGTTTTCAATTTAATAATATAATAATCAGGTGTTCATTCCACTTTTACCACACCTCTACTCAAATGACAGATTTTTCTAGGTTGTTACAGTTCATGATAAATGCATTAAATTAGACATGTATATACAAGATAAGCTTAAATTATGTTCTTTATATATAAATATTTATATTTTTTAAAAATATATTTTAGAAATTAAAGAAGAACAATTTAATAATTAAGAAACAATATAATCAATTACATTGAGATGTTTAAACTTAAATAAATTTATTGTCTCGTAGATAATTAATTTAAGTTCATAATTAATTGTTATATATAAGTATATAATTGATTATGAAAAAAAGTTAATTAACAAAACTTTTTTTTTCTACTTTTTTGAATTTGGTAGTATTATGTTATTTGAAAAATAAATTGATTCATGCTTTGAGTATTGATTGTTTTTTCATTAGGTTCTTGATGATCAATTCAATTTTTTTAGTTTAAAATATTAAATCCTATATTGTGTTATTTAAAAGATATTAATATATAATAAGATTGTAACTTAAATAATTAGTACTTACAAATTAAGTTTTAATTATCAATTACAATTGACTAATTTAACATTTAAAAGTAATAATCATTTTAATTTATCCAATTAAACACAATGATTAATTAATTAATTAAAGATTAAGAAAATAATTATATGATTAAGTATGTTTTTAATGTGTCTATAATTATAAAAGAAACTGGTGAAACAAATCAAGATTCTTATATACAATATGGACTTGGTATGGTAAAATTGAAGTCTTTTCTAATTTCATTATTCAGATTTGGTTTATGGATGATTAATAAGAAGTCGTGACTCTTAAACTTAGACAACAATATAAATAGTAAGAACATTTGATCATAGTTTGAAAAAATGACTTAAAGAAATATTTAAATTTAAGTTGACTTAAAAAATAATTATATGATTAAGTTTGTTTCTAATGTGTGTGCGTTGTGTGTATAATTATAAAGGAACCTGGTGGGACAAACCAGGATAGACTTGATATGGTAAAACTAAAGTCTTTCCTAATTTTATTATTCTAATTTGGTTTATAAATGAATAATTAGAAGATACGATTCTCAAAGTTGGACAAGAATGTTTATAATAATGTTTATAGTAGAAACATTTGTATAATAGTTTCAAAAATGACTTAAAAGAAATCTTTATATTCATGCTGTATTGGTTTCACACGTTTGTGGTGTTAATAATATAAAGTTTGGATTAAGGTAAAAGATTGGTCAACTAATAAAACATTCACTAAATTGTTAGAATTTTTTAATGAAAGACTTCTAAAATAGTTTACATGTCATTATGAGGTAAAAAAAAAGATATTATGTCTGATAAGTATGGACTACATAAAAATACATATCATAATGATTGTATATTGTACAGAAGAGAGTTTGAAACATTATATAAATATGATAACGCAACGCAAGTTATCACAATACCAAATAAAGGATGATCACTATCACATAAAGACAACACAAAAAAATTCTCTTTACTAGAAATGATGTTATATTTTCCTTTTTATATAAGTTCAAGACAAAATTAATGTAAAAAGTCCCTCCTAATATAAAGTGTGTAGTTTTGGTTTTGTTATAGAGACATATAGCATCACTATTTAACATCTAACCGATGTATGTCTTATTTTTTATATCAATTAAAACTTGAATGTAAAAAGTCTTTAAAAAATCACATGCTCTCAAAATATTTTTCTTAAAATAATGATACAAATGATGTAAAAGAGACAAACTTCTCTTATAATTTTAATTGAATGATGAACTACATAAAAGAGATACTTATCTTAAAAAATAATAAACTTTATAAAAAGGTTTTCATGAAATACATGTGTATTTTATTCTTACGAAGAAGAAATTTTCATTTTGAGAATATATATATATATATATATATATATATATATATATATATATTAAATTTTGTGATGAGATTACGATTGATGATGGATAATAAAAATATATATATATATATATATATATATATATATATATATATTATAAATA
>Ga0209700_103819_pt1 | contig 28244 bp, 11 predicted proteins | sample SiratroredBW_FD_187528 | JGI IMG/M metagenome (GOLD analysis project Ga0209700, IMG submission 187528) | Root nodule microbial communities of legume samples collected from California, USA - Siratro red BW (SPAdes) (version 2) | ecosystem: Host-associated > Plants > Roots > Nodule | place: USA... | reverse complement strand
AGCACAATATGATATAAAATCAATTTAAATCAAATCAATAACACATAAAAGTAAATAGTAAGAAAACTTATCTCTTTATAGACCAGGTGTCTTCTGCTTTAATAATAATAATAATAATGTTAACTGTGCAATGTATATAAGTCATCAAATATAAATATATACTTGATTTTTGTTATCATCAAAACTTTATCAAATGATTTGATCCTCTAAAGGGACTTTGGACCGTCTAATGTTCAACATAATTAATACCTATAATAAAGTCTCAATATCACATAATATCATCAACACTCTCATTCAATTTACATAAAGGATATATTGACTCCGCAAGATCTAGCTAGTTCTTTTTTTTTTTAATAGGGAAAAAGAATTAAAATTAATGGGAGCACTTCAGGGATGCTCCAAACCTTGTACAAAAAGAAAAGAAACCCCTCCTTCTGGGAGTAAGTTTTCTCCAATGAATACCATAAACCCTTAAGTTAAGTGACATAACTAAATCTTGTCTATTGAAAACTACAAACAGATTCAACAAATACAAGCAAGACAAGAGATTACAACACAATAACTTAAAATTCCAAACAAAGAGAACACCAGTCAAACTTCCATGAAACTTCAAGATAATAACAATAAACCAATTGCCCAAGCATTAATTCTTTAACATATGGCCTTGATCTATTGCATCCATTCTAATTTCCATTAAGTCTTTCCTGCATCCCTCTTGAATAAGTGTAGCTTTGTTGTTGAAGTGATATGTTAGCTACTATGTAGGTTAGGAATCCTCAGTAACTCTTAAAGTCCCTTAGACTTCAAAATCATTTTTTGTTGCAGTTGATGAGGCTTGTAACCTGCACAACACACACAAAAACAAATACATTGCATCCTATCCTCCCATGCCCACTTCATAGTCCCTATGTCAGATTTTCACCTATCACTCCATGCTATGTTTACTTAATAATTTCCAAACAATTCATAGGAAATAGATACGAATCAGAATACTATGCAAGATCTAGTTAGTCTCATATTTTTTTTCTTCTTCAAATTATCCTTAATTGAAAACATGTTATGAGTGATGAAGCATTGAGTAGGCAAATTTGACTCAGTAAACACCGTATTTGTTCCCCTTTATGTTCATGTGTTTGTAGTTCCTTGCTTTGGTATTGCACTATTAATATTATTTTCATGAATTGGTCAACTATTTCTCCCACTCAAGCCATCATTTTCTCAATTGGAAACTCCATCCACACTCTCCTAGCCAATCCCTAAGTAATATTGAAAAAAAAAAAAATTGTTGTAGAGAATTATATTCAACTATTTAGCTTTAAGTGAATTTGACAACTCATTGTTTTTCTCACTCAAACCATAATTTCCTCTCTTGGAAACGCAATTCACGCTTCCCTAACCAATTCATTGTATCTCTATAATTATTGTTGAGAATTATTATAGAATATTTGACTTTTAAGCGTTTGTTATCCTATATCTGCTGGAGAAAGGCAATTCTCTTCAATATTATCAACCTAAATTTAAACATTAAAACTTAATTGTTTTAGAAATATAAAATTTAAGCTTAGTTTACTTAGTTCATTTATGATTGATAACTATTTCTTAATCAACTTACGGGCTGAAAAAACTTAATTTATATTATGAAATTTTTGCTCTAAGACAGTGAAAATAAGAAGAGGATACAAAAAGGGACACAAGTTATGCAAAGCAATATAATGTTTTTTTATTACCCATTTTCTGAATAATCAATTCACTCATTAAATTATTTCACCTAAATTTTTCTAAAAGGAGTTATTTTATAATATTAACCAAAGAACACCAATTAAGAAAATTATTAATTTTAACGAGAATTTTTACCATGTTTAATTTGAGTTTCTATAATAAAGGGGGGAAAAACGGTAAATACCAAACTAAATGGTCCGCCACAACATCAGAGCTCAAGTTTACAATTTTTGTTTTCTTCTTAAAAGTGGAACAAATGTAGAAATTTATAATATATCGAGCAACTTATTCAATGAATTGGGTTCAAATTTATATAAATATCTGAAGAAAATTTAAGAGGAAGAAATTTTGTCATTTTACATTATAGCCCTCGTTGGTATGAAATCACTCCTAAAATACTATGTAATTGATAATTTGGTGTGTAGGGAAGTACTTAACTAAGTTTCCTGATGATACAAGTTTGAACTACTGAAACTATTAGTTAAATTACATTATTTTGGTATTCTTTTTAGAAGCTTTGGAACTTATATGTTGTATTGTTGTAATTGAGTAGGTTTATAAGATTATCTCATATACTATTTCTATAACGTTTGTTTAAAGATTGAGATATCTCTGAAATGTCCTTTTTAATTTTATTCATTTTTTATCATTAAAGAAAATTATAATTGACAAAGAAACCCTACTAAAAATTAAACACCGAGATGAAATAATATATGTAAATCCTAAAATAATTAGTGATATCAGAATTAACAAAAAAAAAAAAATCATTTTTTATTATTAAATGTGTTCTCTGACTCAATATTTAATTTTGAATATCCGGCAATATGCATTAGGGTTTCATTGTTGTACCCTCCTTTGGAAGAGGGATTGAAAGCTCAACATGAGTCTCTTTCTATCATATTCAACGGTTTTCAACTTTACAGAAGTGAAATGAATAAAAAGTATATACAATTATTTTAGATCCTGCAATCATTGGTGAAATAATTCAGCTTTACATTATCCGAAAAAATAAAAGACAAAAAAATTAAAAATTATAATTATTTTAGATTAGAAAAAAAGAACAATTACAAAGAATTTGAATAAAAAAACTTTAGTTGATTTTATTTCAAAAAATTTAAAAATATAAATTAGAGTTAAAATAAATTAAAATTATTATAAACTATAATAAACAAAACTATTTGAAATAATAATATATTGAAATAAATTACTTTATAAAATATTAAAATTTAATTAATTTATTTTGTTTTATTTTATTATTTCAACTATTTGTTAAAATTTTACTGACATATTAATTATAATTAATTATACTAAAATTAATATTTTTAATTTAATTAATTTTATATGTAAATATAATAAAATATTTATGAATAAAAACATAATTTTAATATATTCAATATAATTTTATTCATAATAGAATTTTATAATTATACTTTTATTCATAATTGATTATATATAATTTTTTTGAGTTAAATATAAATTATTTTTCTTTCTTTTAGTATTTATTTCTTCTTGTTTTGCGTGTTTTTTTTTCAATTTTTTTTTCTTTGATTTTTACTTACAGTTCAATATCGTCGTCCTCAATCTATGATTGATCACGAAGCCAGGAAATGGAGCATCATAACACCCGTTTTTACTGATGTTAGATAGACTTTAAGGGATATGTAAAATAAATAAAAAAACCCTAACGATAGAAATTAAATAGAATTATGTTTTTGTATTTGTTTTATAATAACTTTTAAAAGAATAAAATAAAAAGAAAAATTCAAATAATCTTTTATTGAAATTATTTTTTTATATAGTTTGTAAATTTTCTTTTTCTATAACTTATTTACATTTTTGTTTTTAATTTGAAAATAAAATAATTGTAACTTACGAATATTTAATTTTATTTTATATTTTTTTCTTTCAATAGTGTATATGAAGAAAATCATTTACAGAGACATATAAATTTGACTGCTTTGGCGTAACTTCTTCCTATTTAAAATGAAAATTCCGATACCAGAAATTATTAAATACAATAATATATATGCACTAGTTATATTATTTTTAACGGATGATAATGAAGAGGTATTCTAACCCTATTAAAAAAAAATATCACATCACACATAAGATGGCATGTTTACAAGATATCTATCAGCAATTAAGACATCCCAAATCAGAGCAAGCTGACTGAACATATACTACATATATGGATTTAGAAGCAGAAATTGTAGAGTTGCTATCCTTAGATGTACTAGTTACATAAAGCTGACACAAATTATACATGTGTGATTATTTCAGTACCAAGTACATATCCGTTAGGGGTTTATTTAATGTACTAATGAATATTATTTCCTTTTGACGAGAGTTGTTATCTTCTTCTTTTAACCTTTTATCTATCTCATTCCAGTGGTTTCTTATCTTATGTGTTCGTTCTTTTCATTACAGTAGACAACAATTATTGTATATCAATTATGATGAGTGGAGGCAAAGGTTCTATTATATTTATGTCATTTAAAATAAATACAGTATATCTTTTATTTATATACATTTTTTCTTTATCTTGTAATTATTACTATTACTTTTATTATCATAATTATCTATTATTATCATTAATAATAATATTATTATTATTATTATCTCAATTAATATTATTATTGATAATAATTATAATTTTTACTATTATCTTAATTATTATTATTATTACTTTAGTTAATATTATTATTTATAATAACAGCAGTAATTATTATTACTATTATATTTATTATTATTATTATTATCTTAATTTTTATTATTATTGTTATATTTTATTGATGAATAATTGACGATTAATTTATTACGATTCAAATTCTTCGGTAATCACTGATAGATTATACGGATGATAATTGCGTGATCAAGTTACTAATAGAGTTTATTGAGAAATCAAATTCGTAGGTAAATTGATCATTAATTATCTATCAATAAAATCTATCATAATTGTGGATAAATTTTATCCATCAATAAATTGAACATCTAATTATTTGTTGATAATGTTACTTTATAAATAATTATCTGGTAATAAATCTAAAAATTCTTTTACTAGAAAATGATATAGGGTGAAATGTAGGATTAGGTAAGATAGGAGACAAACACAAATAGGCTCACCTCAGAACTGCAAACTATGTTGTCTATAACTATCTTAGTTATGGTGTAGGGTAGACATGAATGGGGAAAATCATATCAAATGAAGGCCCATGAAGCATAGTAAAAAGGAAAATGTGATAAAAGGGGTGAGAGTGAAGGCAATGTAGAAGAAATCCTTGCTCTCTTTAGCAGAGAAAAAGTACACAACTTTTGCATGTATATATTTTTTCAGAATTAGTTGTATATAGTTGTACGTATGTAAAAGAGTTGAAAAATTCTAAATACTCTCTATATTATACCTATTTTTTATTGTTGATAAAAAGTAAATAAATTTAATGACTAATATAAGGTTACATTCAATTTTTTAGCAGCTAGCATCTTGGAGGTTATCAACTTTAACACAATGTTGGAGCATATATGAAGGATGAAGCATTGAGTAGGAAAATTTGAGTGACTAAACACCATATTTGTCCCCCTTTATGTTGCTGTATTTACGTAGCTCATTCCTTTGGTAAGACACAAGTTATGCCAAGGATATAATATTTTTTCCTTAAACATTTTCTGAATGTTTAAAATTAAACACCGAGATGAAATAATAATCCTAAAGCAATTAGTCATATCAGAATTAACAACAAAAATCAATTTTTATTATTAAATTTGGTCTCTGATTCAATATTATTTAATACTGAATATCCAATAATGCATCAGGGTTTTACTGTTGTACACTCCTTTGGAAGACCGATTGAAAGCTCAATTTTAGTCTCCTTCTGTCATCTTCTACTTGTTTTCAGCAATCATTGCTGAAATAATTCAACTGTACAGAAGAGAAAAAGATAAAAAAGTATAATTAGTTTACATCCTGCAAAAAATAATTCAGCTTTACATTAGCCGAAAAAATAAAAGAGAGAAAACTAAAAAGTATAATTACTTTAGATTAAGAAAAAACATTAAAAAGAAATTGAATAAAAAACTTTAGTTGATTTTATTTTAAAAATTAAAAAAATAAATTAGAGTTAAAATAAATCTAAATTATTATAAAATATAATAAAACACAAATGTTATTTATATAAATTCAACAAACTTTTCGATGATTAAAAAACCAAAATGAACTAGTCGCATTGATTTTTACTTATGTAGATGATGTTACACTAATTGTGGAAAACTTTTGGACTATAAATGCAATTATTTAGTTTTGTATGGAATGCATTATTTTGAAGTTCACGAGAAGAGAAGGGTGAAGGAAAACCTATCAAATGCATTATTGCTGGGAACTGTTTTTATCGTTTGGCAACTACACATAAACATGCATGCTGTAAAGTATATTATTATGTGACATGTCCCATGACCACGTATTTTGTATTGTTACTGTCAAATGTCTTCTTTAAAATATGACACTTATATTTTTTTAATTTTTTTGTTATTTATTGTTATAAAAAAATCGTAAATTACATCAGAAATTATGTATCGGTAAAAATCTATATATAAAATTTATATATACAAAAATTTATATATAAATTCTCATTATTATGTAAAGCCAACATTAAATACATATTAATATATAAATTCATATTCATATATAAAATTAACATTATACATCGATATTTATACATAGATTTGCAACTAAAGTGTTAGATAGAAATTTAATCTGTGAGTAAATCTATATATTAATATTATTACTATTATTAATATTAGTATTAATATTAATAATAATATTATTACTATTATTAATATTAGTATTAATATTAATAATATTATTATTGTTATTATTATTATTATTATTATTATAAATAATAATAATAATAATATTAATATTTTATTAATTTTGTTATTATTAATAATAATATAATATTATATTAATAATATTATTAATATTATTATGATTAATATTATTAATAATATCAGTATTAGTACTATTATTATTATTATAATTATTAATATTATTTTTAGTGTAAATAGTATTACTGGTAATATTAATACTATTATTATTCATATTATCATTATTAATAAAAAATCATAATAATAAGAATAATAATAATTATTATAATAAAAATATTAATAATCATATTATTATAATAAAAACTGTTTTGCTTTAATGATAAAGTAAATTCTACATGTACCTATATGAGATTTGAGTTTGATTTTCACCCGGAGCAGATTGTAGCTTGTTTAATTATTTTTTAATCTTTTATGTTTGAATAAATTTCTTTATTATTGTAAATTTTCTTTAATTTTATTATTTATTTCAATTTTATAGAGACAATTAATTACTACACTACTTTTACTATTTGTTGGATTGTTTCTTAATTTTTTATACAATTAAAATTAAAAAATATTTAACAAAATAAAAAAAATTAGCATTATAAAATTGAAGTAATAAATATTTTATTACTTGCGGATATCCAAAAATTACAGATAATACATGTCATTTTTTCTTTTCTTATCTTAGATTTTTTTTTCTTTTCTATTTTTAACAACCACAATTTCTAAACTCTTTTGTCCTTGAGGACTGAAGCTGAATATATAATATTTATATTCCTATACATCCTAAGGTTTATAAATACAACCGTTTATTGAGATAAACTTTTGTGCCACCTTTTTCAAAACTTATTGTAAGATTTAATATTGCACCACAATGACTCTCAGACTCAATTTTGACAGGGAACAAAACCAGGTTTTTTATTCTTTCCATTGAAAATCTCTTTTATTTTTAGTAATGTGTATCACCCTGACAAAGAATCACAGTAAAATGATCTAAAGTTTACGTTTAAGTTTAATTTTTATATTATTGATACCCACATTTTCCGTAACATCTTTTCTTCCTTTTCTTACATCACTTTCTTTTACAATGAATATATATTCCAATACTCCAATCTAAGCAAGACAAAAACATCACATACTTATTTAGATTGTGCCAAGAACAATCTTAATAACCATCATTATCCAACACACAACTTTATCTTCATCTTCTATCTTCTATCTTCTCTTTCTTTTTAAGAAAGGGAAGTCCCTGAACAATTTATATTACATTGATCTTCCTTGGCTTAGCTATATATGATTAAGTTACTTTCGGAAAAATGTAAACAAATTATTCTTTGCTTATTATCAAACACAAACTAGAATTCATTAATCCTAACAAATAGTTAAAGAAAAATAGAACTAATAACAAACTCTTTTGTGAGAAAAACAAGTTCATTATAACTTTTTTGCATTTAGCTTCGGAAAAAGAAGAACTGGACTACAGCACTGGTTAAAACATATTAAATTTATATCATTTTAGCAAGATAGCTTCTTCAATTGCATGACTATACACCCATATTGTGACCTTCTTTATAGGTACTTTTCTCAGGAAGTTCTTGTGTGAAGTTAGTCATACTAAACAGACCTCAGAAGTTAAACAGCCTTAACCATGAAATGGTAAGTTCATAAAGCTAATTCTTGAAAGTCTTGGATATAAAAAAAAATCACTTTACTTGGTGATTATTATTGTTATCATATTTAAAGTCGTAAAAGATCAGTGGAGTTCTCATTATTTAGAGCTCAAGTTGTTTAGTTTTTTCTTTTTCATATGCTAGCTGCAAGGATGGGCCAGTGAATAACGATGAAAGTTTTATATATATATATATATATATATATATATATTTATAAAACGATTTCTGACAATGTGCCCTTTTCAGAGCCACACCAAATACATTTTGCAGTTAACAATGACACAAGTAAAGAAAACAGACACAGGTCTTTGTTGTAAGAGAATGGCAGTATATGAATTCTTTTGCTGTTTTGCAGATAGTTCAAATAAAAAGGAATTTAGAGTTGTATGAGAATGACCCTTCAGTCAAACTTGTGATATTAAAGGTAAAGTAGTGAAGGAAGATTAATAAATATATTGTTTGGATTTCCATAAGTAGTTTATCATCTCTTTTTCGGTGTTAATTAGGGTAATGGAAAAGCCTTTTGTGCCGGTGGTGATTTAGAATCAGCTATTGCATGTTCAGTTGCAGGTAGAACTTGTCCAAAACCTCCAAGAAATTTATGATGAACTAATGTTATTAAATGAGTGGTTTTGGTTTTTGAAACAATGGTCTTATAGACAAACTAAATCCCTTTGTAATCTTTAACCAGGACACTGGACCTATGCTGCTAGCTTTTACAAGAAGCAACTTACTTTGGACCATTTGATAGCAACCTATAAAAAACCTATGGTGAGTTTTAAGTCTCTATTCTTCCAAATCTCATATTTTTATCACCCATTTGAATGGTTTTGTTTCAACGGTTGAGGAATCAGGTCTCTCTGATCAATGGAGTAGTGATGGGAGGAGGAGCAGGTCTTTCCATGAACATGAGGTTCAGGGTTGTGACTGAAAAAGCCGTATGCTTCTCTTTTCTCCCCAGAATTAGATTTAGAACACCGAATGAAAATTCATTTCAATCATCCAAATAATTTGCAACTAAATGTTGTTTCTTGCTTAGTAAGCCCATGTAAATGTCCCAATTGCTTGAGAACTAAACCATAAGTTTTATCAGAGAATATATTAACCCATTTCTAACTTTTTTTAACATGATATTAGGTAGAACTCATGTGAATTTTACTGAGTAGGTTTAGTTCATTCCTGATTTGATAAGCACTGTTCTTCTTAACTAGGAATACTCATTAATTTGAATAATGAAAAAAGAAAATATTTTTTTAAAAAAAAATTTCATTTTCACATTATTATTCATGAATTATACTCATTTTTATTTAATAAAATATTATATAACAATTGAGATGTATCCAAGCATTTACTATGATAGATTATTTGTAGGTATTTGCAATGCCAGAGGCATCTGTAGGACTTTTTCCCGATGTGGGAGCCAGCTATTTCCTTTCTAGACTTCCTGGCTTTTTTGGTAAGCTGGTTAACATTTCATTCAACTCCTCAAGACTTTGCCTATACCTATTTCTTGAGATAAAAGATTAATTGTTATGGATAAGATCCAGAAACACCAATTTCTTTTTATCATAGTCTATAAAAATGTGATTTAACATAGAAATAAGTTATAGGGTTGTGCAGACTGCAGAGTATAAATTATATATATATATATATATATATATATTGTATAGATATTAATTTGAAGTATGCAGTGGAATATCTAGGGTTGAGTGGAGCACGTTTGGGTGGAGCAGAAATAGCAGTATGTGGTTTAGGCACTCACTTTGTGCCTTCAGTGGTAAAACTTCTATTTATCTATAATGCTTCCATAATAAAAATAGTTATACTGTGATTTATGATGTAATTTTAGAAAACCATAATCCAAAAATCTTTTTTGATTTTGTTTTAACAGAAATTGAAGTCATTGGAAAATGCTTTACAAGTTCTTGATTCTCCCAATGTTTTAACAATCACTGCACTGATAGAAAAGTTCACAGACAAACCAAATGTGAAAGAAGACAGTCCTTTTCGGAGGTAAATTAGGAAAAAATATGTATGGTTGTTCTCTCGAGATTTTGTGCTTTATGAGAATTGACACATTAATATTCTTGTCATGAAAAAAAAAAAAAGATTAGAGACTATAAACAAATGTTTCTCCAAAGAGACGGTGGAAGAAATAATTCAATCCTTGGTAAGTATTTGTGCAACAAGATATGAACATTTTGTACTCATTATATGTTAAAGAATAAGTATATAGTATCATTTTGACTCATATATGTTCATAATTTATAGGAACATGAATTAGAAAATGGAGCTGAAAAATGGATAAGAAATGCATTAAGCTACATGCGTACGTCGTGTCCTACTAGCCTCAAGATATTTCTGAAATCAGTAAGTATAGCAAAAAAAAAAAACAATTATACTAATCCCATAATTGATTAATTGTACTTTTGAAATAATTATTTACTTTTTTTTTAATTTACTAATGATGCTTTCGAATATTAACAAATGTAACTAACTAATGGGAATCCATTTTGAAAAATTTAATTTTGGTCCATTTTATAAGATCACATTAAAAATTGTCTATTACTAACTAATGATTTGATGCATTTCAGATCAGGAAAGGCAGGGTGGAAAACATTGATCAATGTCTTTATAGAGATTATAACATTGCCTGCCACTTCGCAAGAAGAACTTTTGGCAATGATTTGTATGAGGTAAATATTTATGAAATAAAGTTAAAAAATATATATAATTTTGATTGAATAATTCTTCCTACTGTATCTCTTTAGATTTTACTAATCCTTACGGTATGATAATTTTAATGTATTTTTTATTTTCCTTTTCATTAATTATTAATATTGTAGTTGTTATTTTTTATGTACATGGTGCACTCCAAACTTCATGTATATAATATTATGTTTTGCTGATAAAAAGACTTATAATATTGCCTCCATCTTATAATTATTATTGATAATAAAGGTTATAATTTTATTGTAATAAGGAAAAATTAATAGATGTAAAATATCATTAAATTTTATTAAAATATATTTCTATTTAATATTTGATCTTCACGAAGATGTTAAATAAAGACATTGACAAATATTAATTAAATTTTAAATTTATGAAACATCCATCATATTAAAGAGGTAAAATATTTACAACAGGAAAATTCATTTTCATGAATTTTGCGAAAGATATAACAGTATTACTTACTCATTTTGATTTAATGAAAATTTATTAAAGTTTTATATTATAAGGAATTGATGAATTTAATTAAAAATCTTTTTCTATTTTTTTATTTTTAATTCTTTAACATTCATTCTGTTGTTGCCTTATTTTTATTCATTTTAGACACAATCACTTTTCTTTTCCTTTCCTTTTTTTTAGCTTCTATGGTATGATATTAATAATGCATTACATCTTATATGCTGAGTGTGGTGACATGTTTTTTTTTTTTTCTTGAAATTTTTCTTTCCTAAAATTAATAATGCATTACAATGAAGTGATTAATTTTATATGACTATTAATCCCTCTCTCCTTTCTACTAAAAACGTGTGCATAGGGTTCAAGAGTAAAGATGTTCAATAAAGGTGATAAACCCAAGGTAAAAGATAGTAAATTATATGTTCTAGCTCTATGGATATATTAGGGTAAACATTTTCTTAAAAAAACTTATGGATTTTGGTGTTTTGTGATTTGGTAACCAGTGGGAGCCTTCAAAACTAGAGCTGGTTAGTGAAGAAATGGTGGATCAATACTTTGGCAATGTGAATGATGAGGAATGGGAATGCCTAAGATTTCCTGGTAGATCCAATTCCCAGATTGAAAGCAGATTGTAGATTGGAGCTATTAAGGTTTAGGCTAATCTTAATAAGTGTGTAATTTAAGAATAACTAATCAAAAGTGAAAGTGTGTCTATTTATTTATTTTGGGTTAAGGAACTAATGTTAAATTTAGTTATAAGAAAAAATAAATATTTGTATTGGCAGGCTTAGCTTGTATATTATTATTTTTGTTATATTTTCTTATTAGTCTTCTATCATTTAGGACTAAATATATTGCCTGTATTTCTTTATGCTTGTCACTATTTTAAGAGGAAAAAAATAATGTTCCTTTTCATCTATCCTTTTTATAATTACAAGACATTAATTATTTTTCAACAGTTATATATACTTCCAATTTATTATCCTTTTATTTCCAAACGCTTATATAAATATTCTCAATATTATTTATAATCATTAAAAAAATAGTCATTTCTAGGATTTGAGATTCTTATAACCATTATTAAAACATAAAAAAAATTAAATTATGTTTATCGTACAATATATATCATCAAGTTTCGTGTTTAGTATAATAACGATAGGTTATCTGATCTTCATATTTTTTTATTAAATATTTACATAGACAATCTCTAGTATATACAATATTAATGATTTGTTAATCTATATGTTTTTTAGTATAATATATGTTGTAAATTTTATTTTAAGTATAATTATAAAATGTTGACTAATCTTTAATACAATATCTAGTTTTATTTATATTGTTAAATTAAATGCTAATTAAATATTATCAAAGTGAGAAGATATAAATATATCTTTATGTATGATTAAGAAATTTTCTCTCATAAGTAAAACAGTTTTTTAAATAAAAAATATATTTAATTAATTTTTATAAAGAACTATTCTTTTAAAATTCAAAACTAGCAATAGGCATTTTTCGCATGTAGCCATCGTTAAAGACAATCCATATATAGTTTAAAAGAAGATGATTTAACGATTTTGTGTTTTAAAAGAAGGAATATCTAAAAAATTAATCATAAAAAAATTCTTTTAATAATTGTAATAATAATAGTAATTTTGTTCATGTGGTCAACCGCGGTGTGATTCTTGTACAAAATAATTGTCATAAAAAAAAGTAAACTAATTTAAATTTTACGTGAGACCATGTCAATTGCCATATGATTATCGTTCCATCGATGACTAAGTGTGATGCGTGAACATAAACTCATTTATAAAATAAATAATTGGAGAACTTATAACATACTAAAAAAGTAAATAGTGAATTTAGTTTCTAAAATTATATCTTATCATCATTTTAATTCTTTAAATTAGGAAAAATTTAGATAGGTTGCTCAAAGTTTTTAAGATTTCATTTATGTCTTTAAAATCATTTCTTTTAGTTTAATCCTTAGTCATGTGTTATTTGTCTCCGGTGCCTTTTTATATACCTTCACGTGGCACTTATCTCCGATGATGTACTTATTTTTTCTGGCCTAGCATTTCATGTTGTAAGGTGAGATTTGTAATTGGTAGTTTGGGAGTGGCCAGGTTTTGCAGGATTTTTTTTTCTAACTGCCAACAATAAATTAAATAAAATAAAAGGGCCACTTTAGGGGTAGCCCAACCCTTATACACCTAAACCATAGTTTTAAAATCATTTCTAGACACGTCTTATAACACACAAAGGTTCAACTCTATAGCATATCTTCCAAGATAGACAGAAAAAGAGATACATATGAAATACAGTATACATAAAGCGAGGTATACTTCTCACACTTATGAGAAGATACACAACACTCTTTATTTTCACTGAACGCCTGTACATCCTTTATATGCCTAATATCTAGACTCCCTTTCTTGCCTCGTCGTGTTCATCTTGTATGCTTCCACTACCTTTCAAATAATAAACCTGCAAAACAAAGACACACCTACCTTCTATCTACACTCTCAATTTAAAACATGTCCACGTAAACTACTGCAGAGATTCCAAGCACTTGACTGGAGCAAAGTGCCAATCCGAATAAGAGAAAGTTGTTCTCGTATTCTTATGATTAAACCATTCCCAACCTTTTAGTTGTGCTAGACAAAAAACTTCCTCCTCATCCACTACCCCTCCTCTAAAAACTATTTTATTTCTAAGATTCCAGATCTCCGTCACAACAGCTACCCACACCCCTTTCCAAGCTTTGTTCACGCTATTCCTATGATCCGTTAAATGAAAGCTTTGAAAGTGGATGTGGATAGACTCGTGTCTAATTGTAGTGGTAAGGGTGATGCAACCTTGCTCAATAGCCTAGATGTTATAGTTTCGTTAGGGTATTTTGTTCATGTTATTCTTGGGTGGTTTAGTTTATTGTGTGGATTGTATTTGTTTCTCTCTTCTTGTATTTTTTGGTAAGTGTCTAAGTATGTCTAAAAATGTGTTTAAGTTTTTTGGCACTTAGTTCTTGATTTGGTATTGTGTATGAGAAGCACTCCTGAAGTGCTTCCTTTTATTCATTTATTTTTTGCTGTTAAAAAAAATTGTGTTATTTGTGTGAACCACATAAAAAACGAAAAAAAAATGATTAACTTCAAAATTTAAATAAAGTTATGAAAATATTCATAGATTTTTATTCCTTTAGTTTTTAAGATTAAATGACAGTGAAAAACAATTTCAGCAAGTTACTAAAAGGCAAAATTTATATTTTGAGACAGCAAAACCGACCTTTATATACCTTGTTGAGAATAATCACATAATTTTCTGGTTTCCTCACATGAGTCTTGGTCTTGTTCTTTCATGCCGTATCTGTTTTTTTTTTTTTTTTTTTTTTTTTTTTTTTTTTTTTTTTTTTTTTTTTTTTTTTTCTTTAATGATATTGTGATGTTAGGATGCTCTCATAGAACAAGATGTTCTTTGTAATAATTCAAATAATTCAACTAGTTCAGAAAATTCAAAACACAACTTTATAGACTTCAATTTAGTTCAGTACGATGCATTTTAGTTTTATTAATTTAAATTGTTATATAATTTTATTTAGTTTTATCAAATGACTTTTAAAATTGAATGTAATTTTAAATTAACATAATTTGATTAAATTTATGCATTTTTTCTTGTTTTACTCCAAACAATTCTAAGTAACTAGTAAGTAAAAGAAGCATGCTGCAATGCCACTTTCATAAAGGTTGGACTGTGAGAAGTTTATTTCGGTGAAAAGTTAAAGAAAATCAGATGTGTTGCAGAACAAAATCTCGCAAGTTTCAATGTGCCATATCAGTTGGTGCAATGAAATGAATAGATTTTCTTACTGTGTCAATGAGAGAGATTAATGATACATTCATTTTGACTGAACTATAATTTTAACTTTTAACATTGAGTTCAACACAAGATTTTATTTTATTTTCTTAAATATAGTATTTAAAATATAGCGTTCTTCTCCTAATCCAACATTATTTTCTTTTAGTTAGAAATTATCAAAAACTATAAAATTCTATTAGTAATATAATGATCATACTTTTTCACTCTGTCATGATTTTTTTTTTCTATTTTATGAAATCAGAAACTAATTTCGTTGGTCATATTATAATTACTGTAGAATCTGGTAAACTTTCGCATACAATAAAAATCAAACACAAAATACGAATGACTAAATGGAATGTTGAAGTCTCAGCACAATGATCTTAACGTCTACGCAATCCATTTAGTTTGATCATAAATGAATACTCTATTCATGTGAGGAATTAGCTTAAAACACGTAAGTATCTCTTTTCAAATTTCACGTTGAATTTGCATTAAGTTCAGAGTATGATTCACATGCATGTGTGATTAACGAGAAGGAATTGTTTTCATTCTTGTTAATTATATTATATATAGAGAAGTTCTTGTGTTAATGCATGCATCTGTTTCCTTCTAAACCTTTTTCATCGCAGAACTATACAGCAACACATAATGGCTCTCACCTTCACCTTTGACAGAGAAGCAAACCAGGTTTTCTATATTCTACCATTAATGCTTTCTTTATAAGCCATATATTAATCTTCGGAACCTGCAAAATAATACCTTTTATCTTGTACATGTAGTAGTTAAGAGATAATATTAACTAGTATTTTTTATTTTTATATTTTGCGTATATGCTGTAGTAGTTAAGAGATAATTGTTAGCTGATAATAAATAATGTTTTAATTCTGTAATAAAAAGTAGTTAAATACTTACAACTAATTATATTTAAAACTTTTATTTTGTAAAAAGAAGGTTCTTTCAAAAAAGTTAAAAATGGATTTGGAAAGAAATGGAGAAAGAGAAAAGTTAGATATAATTCTTTAGTAACTAGATATTTTTTCAATAAAAATTAAAGTTTCCCTCTTGATAAATCAGTGCTAAATTTTACATATTAGATTTTACATATAAAACTAAAGTGTTTTCTATCTTACTTATCAGCTATCCATATATATTTTCTGATTGTTTGAGTATATTCAACCTTTAAGGTACTTTTCACTGGAAATTCTCGGGTAAAGACAGTGATTCTGAACAGAACCCAGAAGTTGAATACCCTAAATTTTGATATGGTAAGTTTTTATCTATCGCTTTCTAATTATGTATTAATTAGTATTATATATAAGATCAACTTTCATTTTTGCTGTTTAATATACTCTTATATACGCGGAAAACCTAATTAATATGGAACAAAATCCCTTCCACTCTGGTATGAAAATGATTATATCTCTCACGAAATTGTATTAAATTGATAATATGTTCTTTCACTGTATACAGATTTGTCAAATAAAAACGTATTTACAAAAGTATGAGAATGACCCTTCCGTGAAACTTGTGATATTGAAGGTAAATGTCTTCATTTTTCTTTTATAACAAGTTGAATCGTGGTTTTTTTCTTTTGTTTTTCTCCATCTGTTTCTGTTTAAATTAAATGATTATGTATATATATATATATATATATTTTTATCTAATTGATCAATTAATCAATAAAATAAACTTTCTTCTTCCTGTTAACTAATAGGGTAATGGAAAAACCTTTTGTGTGGGTGGTGATGTTGTGTCTGTAACCGTGTGTTCACTTGCAGGTACAATTTATTTATAGCCAAAAGTTTTTCAATTTTGTTATGAGATATTTAGTCGTAACAAAATTATATATTTTACTTTATATTTTATTATTAAAAATTGGTGAGTAATTTATTTTGACATGTATGTGTTGATCTTATTGTATATGAAAGCAGGACATTGGAGTTATAATTCGATCTTTTACAAGAAACTGCTTACTTTGGAGTATTTTATGGCAACCTATGGAAAGCCTACGGTGAGTTCATTAAAATTATAAATATTAGTTACTTATTATCTAAAATTATTTTAGTCTTTAAATTATTATATGTTTTAATCTTTACTTTTATAATTTTGATATTTAAAATAATTTTGATATTCTAAGCATTATTAGATAAAATCAGCTTTCAACTTTTTATGTCAAAATGATTCCTTGCATTTGTATAAAAAAAATCTTAATACAAGAACTTCCTTTAATTTCTACACACATACTCTTTTTTTTCCTTAAACAGACAAAGACTTCTTCGTTATTGTGATCTCACATCTCTTAAGAAATATTATTTTCAAATGAAAGAGTTGGTTTTGTCTCTTTATTATTTAAATACTCGCTCAACACTTTAAGAGGAACATCATCCTAACTCTTGGGTGATGTTGGTTTTTTAAAACCTAACAAATTTTAAAATCACCATTTTCAACACTTTATTAATACTTTAATACTTGAGTGACATTAACACTTGAGCCACCGCATTATCCTTTGAGGGATCACAGTATAACTTGAGCATTAAGACCTAAATGCATGATCACATAACCTCTAAAATCCCATGCACCATCACTATTATCAATGTTTGAGTGACATTTTTATCACTTGAGTGCCAACTTTTCTCAAAAAGAAATAATTATCCCAACCTCACTTTTACTCGAGCCTCAACTCATTACATTAATATATATATTGTTTAAGTATTTATATCGATACTTAAGTGACATTAAGTAATATATATTATGATAACCCACCAATTAAGTATTGTATTAATGATAGTTTACGGTTTGAGTGATCATCCAGATAAATTGATAAATTTAATGGATTTATCTAGATGCTCACCTCAATAACTCTTTTGTCAATATAACACTATTTGTTTTTTCTTTTCTAGATAGAGTTTAGAGATAATAGTGTATATTTTAGAGAGATAAATTTCTAATAAAATAAAGAATTAATAGTGTATACATTTTTTTTATTTTTTATCCATTTAAAATTTATCTCTACTAATCCAAATATTAAATACTATGTATTTTTTTTCTTTAATTATAGCACAAGTTCTACACATTTGATTTGGATTTGTATTAACTGTTTTGAAGTCAGGTCTCTCTCATCAATGGAACAGTCATGGGAGCTGGAGCAGGTCTATCCATGAACACGAAGTTTAGGGTTGTCACTGAAAAGGCTGTATGACTTCACTTCTTAGAATTAGATTTGGTTTCGAAATATATTCTTTTTATATCGTAAAGTGTCTCACTAATGTAAATGCTATTTTAATGTTCTGTATCCGAAAATTTAATTTCTTAAGATGTTTTAGATCTTCTCTAAAGTAATTTCTTATATAGATTACTTAAAATTTGACAACCTTACTTCACAAACTTGTAATTAGAATAAATGACATGACATTCCTTATGTAAACTTTGTTATATAAGTACCGTGGTTTAGAAAGTATCTGAAAAAAATATTTATATATTAACATAATATCAATTATTAGACTGAAATTAAGTACTCACTCTAACAACTTCAATATTGGTGTTTTTAGATAGTGTTTAAATTTACATGATATTTAATATTTATAAAATTGAAATAAGCATTTAACTCACACAGTTATGGAAGCTCTTGATGGCACATGTAACCTTTTTTTTAGCAGCATATGAAACATCTAACCTCATTAGTTCTTAAGCACTATCATTCTACAAAAAATTATATCTCAGTTCATTATATGTCTGTAGATATTTGCTATGCCAGAGGCATCCATTGGACTTTTTCCAGATGTTGGTGCATCCTACTTCCTTTCTCGACTACCTGGCTATTTTGGTAACTAAATACGCTCCTCGCTAATTTTTCTTCTCAAATTCAAAAAAATTAGCAAGGAATTAATTAAATTTTAAGCAACTATAGTGCATCAATTTACATTAAGAAACTTGTATTGCAGGATGCTACACTGAATCTGTATCCTCTGTCAGACATGTCTAAAATATAATTTTTTTTTATATAAGAAAAAAGAATCTATAATCCCTTTGCATGATGTATCTGAAGGCTCTTTGACTTCATTCCATGAAGAATCAACACACTATTTTGTATACTATACAATGCATACATATTTGTCGATTATTATTCTACCACCTCCATAACAAAGTTACTTTTAATATATATATATATATATATATATATATATATATATATACACATTATTTTGCTTGGTTTTTTAGGCGAGTACATTGGGCTGACTGGTGCTAGGCTAGATGGAGCAGAAATGGTAGCATGTGGTTTAGCTACTTACTTTGTCCATTCAGTGGTAAAACTATATTTAATACCTGTTAATTATTTACCTATAGAAGCAATTAATTCTTATGCAGGTTAATATTCATCAATTAAATTTTTAAGTTCATCAAATGGGTAAAATTGAATTTCTTGTGTTATTTTGAAGTGTAAATTCTTTAGCCAATTAAATTTTGTAATTTTATTTTATTATTTTCTGTGTAACAGAAGTTAAATACACTAGAAAATGCTCTACAAACTGGTAATTGGGATGTAACAATGTCGACAGTTATAGAAACATTCACAGATAAACCAAATCTGAAGGAAGACAGCTCATTTACAAGGTAAATAATGATAATGAAATTAATTATAATTAATCATCCTCTTAAGATTTTGTGCACTTTAAGACTTGAAATATATCATATAACTGAGAACTAATCATTCTGAATTGTCACCGAAAATAGATTGGAGGCTATAAACAAATGTTTCTCAAAAGGGACTGTGGAGGAAATCATTATATGCTTGGTAAGTATACATATTAAGATGTGAAAATTTTTTATTCTTTTTGTGTAGTTCTATGCTGAGTATATGAGTGGAATATCATTTGAATCATGTGTAGGAAAAGGAATTAGAAAATGGAGAAGAAGAGTGGATAAAACATGCATTAAGTTCCATGAGTTCATCTTGTCCCTTGAGCCTCAAAATATTTCTGAAATCAGTGAGTATGATAAGAAGCAAAATGAAATTAATTTGCTTAATTATGATCTTTATGAAAATAACCATTAACCATGTATGATCAATCAATTAGAAACTTGTAATTTTTTTGCCTAATTAGATCAGACTGGGCCGTGTTCAAAACTTTGAACAATGCCTTCACCGGGATTACACCATTGGTGCCCACATCCTCAGAAGAACTGTTAGCAATGATTTCTACGAGGTAATTATTTTGGAACATCTCCATTCAATGATTTGGCAGTTAAGATTTAACATTTTTCTGATTTTCAGTGTTCAAAGTAGGGTTATAGCTTTTTTTTTTTTTTCGGACCTTTCTTTCAATTCAAACACAATCTAGGGTTCAAGAGCAAAGCTGTTTAACAAAGACAACAATCCAAAGGTAAGAGTAACTTGCTTTTACGTAAATTTACTTAGATTGTTATGCTGTATTAGTGATTAATTTTATCTTCCTATTTTTTTATTCTTTTATTTTTTCATTTTGCTTCATTAATTAGTGGGAACCTTCGAAGTTAGAATTGGTAAGCGATGAAATGGTGGATCAGTGCTTCAGAAATGTCGAAGAAGAGGATTTCGGGTGTTTGGAACTTCCTGATCGTAGATTCAATTCTCAAATTGCAAGCAGATTGTAGACACAAGATTTTAGCCTCGTTGTGCTTTCAGAAGTTCAACGATTCTGCTTCTGAAATTGATTTACACAGTTTATGATTATATTTGGCTCATTCTGAATTTGTTTCAGTGGTTTTCAAGTTAGACTTTCTACTTTGTGTGCTACGTACTTTTCCGTTGCACCTTCTCACCACACTTTTTAAATATTTAAATGGGAAACATTGAAGCGTGATCTTGTTCCTATTACTAATCCTTCCATAGAAATTTAGTTAAAACCACGGATGAGAATACGGCGAATAGCTATGATGTTTTTATTTTTAAAGTCAAAATTAATTAATTTATTTTAATCAGAAATAAAAATAAAACTTTATATTCGTTTTTATCTTTAATTTGAAAGATATGAAATTTGTATTTTATTTTATTTTTTTAATAATAAGTATACATGTATTCGTGTTTATATATACTCTTAAACTGTTATAAATATTAATTAAATAATTTTAAAAACAAAAAAGTCATGATATTCAATAATAATTATACGTAATTAAAATTTTATGATAGTTATAATATATATCTTTTTTTTAAATGTTAAAAAAAATACTTCAACCTTGTATTTGGATATAATATTTGAAAAAGGGTAATTACCTTTTCAGAAAATTAAAAGCACTTTATAACAAAATATGTTGTTTGGGTAAAAAGTTTTTAAAGCAATTGAAATTTTAAGATTTTATTAAAGTAAATGGATTATTTAAAATTAAAAAAATTTAAATTTTAAAAAATAAAGTAATAATTTTGTATTCTCAAATTCATATTTTGGAGTCTTTGTAGTTTGGATCAATTTCTTGAGTAGACTAGTGAGACCAATCTTGAACCTAACATAGACTTAACTTGAAATGAATCTAATTCAATTTGGAATCGACAAATTTGACTTGATACGTGCTTAGTTCAACTTAACTGAATATAACTTGACTTTACTTAGACTCTCATAGAATCAGCTCGACCTGAACTAGACTTGACTTGATCTTTATTTAGTCTTTACTGAGTTAGACCTAACTTGATCTTAATCAGATTAGGACTCATCTAAACTTCTTCGAACTTGATTGAACATGAGTTAGTCTCAAATTGAATAAACATATATCCACTTTAATTCAAGTGAATATTAGCTTATCTTAATTCATCACCAACTCAATTTGACTTGTTTGAGCCCAATTAACTCGATAAGGCCTTACTTTTTCAAATTTTTTAATCTTCATCAATTTCTTAAATTTCTCGAGTTAAAAAATTTTCAAAATACTTTCTTGAATTTAGTTTTAAATTAAGCTCTTAGCATTTACTTTTCATTACTTTTACTTTTTTTTTATACATTTATGTAATCTTACATTAGTGATTGATTTTATTGATTATCTCATTATTTAATTTGTCTCCAATACTAATCATTATAACTATTATAGGTTTTGGTTACATCAACGCCACATAAGGTTGTAAAGTGAATATATGTCACCTGTAGTTGTTAAAGTATAACTACTCTTTAGAAAATACTTTTCGAAAGAAAAAAAATGTATTATGAAAAACTATTTTTGGAATGTATGTTTTGCATTTCACAAAGTACTTTGCATAATGTTTTACTTCCGGAAAGAGCTTTCTGCAATGCAATCATACACCCCCTAAATGGCTTTTGAAAAGAATTCCGAAATTATTTTTGCTGTTTCGGAAAAGCTTTTCCGGAATAGAAATTGGCGTCTGAAAATGAACATACGCTTTGGATATATTGCATGCTTAGTGCACCACAACTTTTCATGGACAACACAGATCCCAAACTTACAGACTCGACGGAAGTACTAACATTCGCACCAAGCAACTTTTATCCGTACATCCATAGGAGTATCTGTAGCGTCGTCTATGGCTCCTTTTTTTTAAATAGATTGTTGTGAGGCTTTCTTGAATCTGTTTGCAGATCAGTTCAATTTTTCTACCATCAAATGTACAATATTTCATCCACAAGCATACATATAAGAGTATCATGAATAACATTTGTTTTGCATTTACCTTTCCTTGCCTATATATAACCGTAATTCTATGATTCCAGATCATTCAAATAATTGTTATCCATAAACCCTTCCAAACATTATTTTGTTTTCCATTTAGTTCTACTAATTGAAAGTGTTGAAAATTAACCTTAAAGTTGTTATGGTGCCCTGGGCTTAATCTCACTAGTCTATTACATTATTCAAGTTATTTTGCAACATAAAAATAAATGTGGCACAATCTCTTGTTTTTCCTTTCGTATGTTGTTTTGCAACCACTAAAAAAAACTTAAATCCCTTATAAATTGATTGTCAATTTCTTGACAAATCAATTAGTTGATAAATTACCTGTCAACTTACCAATTATAATTTAGTGAAATTATCTGTCGATAATAATAATAGTATTAATAATTTTTATAATAAAAATAATATTCGTAATATTTATTTATAGATCTTGGGAAGGATTTTTCGGTAAGTAATTTTTATTTATCAACGAATTTTATCAGTAAATCACATTTTTCTAATATTAAAAATATTGTCTTCATTGTATATATACATTCCTAATATTTTTTTCAAATCTAGGTGTTCTCATTTTCTCTTTTAAAGGTTTGACCTGTTATGATCTATATGAATTCTTATTCTTGTTCTCTTTACCATATTAGTCTATCTTGCTTCCATGTTAGATTGTATTCCCAATTGCTATTATTCGATCCTTTAACTTTCTGTAATTTTTTTTACAGTCTAGTCTAATATACATACAATCTAAGAAACCTACCTACAGTGGAGTGGTATTTATCCTATTCATATGTCCTCCTAAAATTAAAATCTTATTATTTGTTCTCAAACTCCATATTAGACACAATATCTTGCGGCGCTTCTACACCTCTCCACCAATAAAATTTATCCTTCACTTTCATATTTATACTCAAATTTCTCCAAAATTCATATCTAAAATCTATGATTTCTTCTCATATATCCCATTTTTCACACCTAATCTCCATTTCATTTTTTCTAATAAAGTAATATTGAATCTTTCTATATCTCTTAATCCGAGTCCCCTCTTCTTTATTTTTATTTAAGTTCTCTTATTTAATTTAGACTATTTCCCCTATCTCATACTCTAACTCTAAAAAAGTTTCTTTGGATTTTTGTGATTTCTTTACATATAATTTTCTTTTTGCATTTTGAAGAAAGAAAAACAAAGTAGTAATAAAGTTGAGATAACTAATTTAACGAGGCATACATAACCGGCAAGTGGTAATATTCTACGTTTTCATCTAGAAAGCCCATATCTAACTTTATGCATCACTTCTTCAGAATTGTGGTTTCATTGGGTTCTCCACGCTAGGTACCTAAAAGAGATTTTCATATAGCCACAATTGAAAATCTTCAAAAGATATTAGAATGTTAGAACGTTTTTCAGCACTAGAATATTTTGTGTTGTGGGTTGGAAGAATTGCTAACCTTTGGGCAGCTACAATACATTAAACATTAATGCTTGCTGTCATGTTTAACTACACCACTTAACCTAGAAAGATTCTTATAATGTGCAAAACATGGATTTTTCCTACTTCTTGTTTATATATCACGAGTTTCATCAATTTCCAAAGGGCAGGTTGGTCCCCTATGCTAATGTATCATGTCTTTTACAATGTATGTATTCACAATTCTTATCTTCAACTTCACTTCTTTTAAGTGATTCCAAACCTTCAACTTCACTTCTTTTAAGTGATTCCAAACGGCACGTCTTCTTTTTCCGTACTCTTTCATTTGTGGACACTGTGTTTCTTGAAAATGAGTTGAGGACTTAATCTGTAATGTAAAATAATAAAAAAGTACTGATCATACAAAATGAAAATCACGTTCTTTCTAATTGGATTTCAATAAACTAATAAACAAACTGTTTGCACTGTTCAAAGTGAAATAAAAAAATGATTAAAAAGACATTAAATAATTGAATTACATGCCTAGTTTTCACTAATTCACACGTTTTCCTTTAACCAAATAAAATATTTAATGGAAAATTTGAACGAGGTATGATATTTTCATTATCGCTTTATTTTATATAATTATTATACAATTTATTTAAATTTTAAATATTGTTTATTAATTAAGTTAAATATTTAAGTGAATTATAAAATAGTTGTTTATAAAAAAGTTGGTTGATAAAAAGAATTTCTTCCATTAGTTTCTGAAAAAAAAAAAGAAAAAGAAAGAGAAAGTCTGCACGTAATGGTCTAATGTGACCACCTTTGTTTGTCTTATAAATCTAAACATATCTCAAGACATTAACATTTCCACATCATTTAGTTATGTTTGTTCACAACTCACCCGATTGTGAAAATACTGTTTCTGTTTGTTTACTGTGGTCCATATATTCCTCCAGAAGAAGCCTTTTTCATCCTTACAGACAAAAAAAAGGAAAAGAAGAGTAGTCTGCGTAGCTAGTGTCGTCCACCTTTAGACATTTTTGGATGCAAATCTGCATTTTTTTGAGAAATCACTCGCAATCAAAGCAAAACAAAGGAACATCTTACATTTACAAATTAAGTACTAGCGATATTAAGTTTTACGTTTATAATAGGATGATATAAATAATTGTATATTTTAAAGGAACTGTTATATTTTGACCACCAACTAAATTAATAATACCACTTTGATAACTTAAAATAATAATATTTTATTTAAATTTATAATTTTTTAATTTGAAATTTTAATATAAATTATTATATTCTATATTTTTGAAAGGGTGTTAAAGTATTATTATAAAAAAAATTATCTTCAAATCAATAAAAAAATATAAATAAATAAAGTAATAAGAACATTCCAACCTTTTACAAAAGTATATATAAATTAATAGAGTATAAGGAATATTTCAAGCCTTTTAAAAAAAAAATATGTTCATTACTCGTTGTATACTCTGTCAATTAATATACAAAATATATACATCTTAATCCACCTTCTAAGTAAACTTTTATAACTCCTACAAAATCAGCTCATATTCCCTCGTTCAACAAAAGATATATGTTTATTTGTAATACTCAACACATTCAGTAACCATCAATTTCATCGTCTATTATAATTTAATCATTTTCATTTAGACCTTGAATAAATTTCCAATTGAAACCACTTTTTTCTTAGGTTTTATCTGTTTTGTTTCTGATTTGCCTTCATAGGTCTTTTTCCCTTAACTGTTGGTCCCCTTATTGCACCTACTCATTGTTTTTTATCTTACTGTATATGAGAAATTCTTCCAAGAAACTTTGTCTTTATGCTCCTATATGTCTCTCTTTAATTGATTCCAGTTTTCAGGTCGGTATATAGATGAACAGATATTTGATTCCTAGATAGAAAAATGTGATTTAGAAATTAATTTTTAGTTACTAAATGAAATGGTAATTAATTGTGAATAGTGATCAAATTAGATTTTGGTTGTTAAATTATAAAATAGAAGTAATGATTAGATTTAGTGACTAATTAAGTCAAATAATTGGTATCTAACCTTAGCAACCAAAATTTCAGTAACCTATGTCATTAGATTCTAAATTGATATCTAATTAGAGACTAATTTAGAATCTAATGGTATAAGTCACTAAAATCTTGATAGCTAATGTTAGATATCAATTATTTGACTTAATTGGTCACTAAATTCAATTATTACTTCTATTTTGTAGTTATTTAGCAATCAAAATTTAATTTGGTGACTATTTTAGTCACAATTAACAACAATTTCATTTGTTAACTAAATATTAATCTCTAAATAACTTTTTTCTTTAATGTATATAATCTATCATATTAAAAAAAAAAAAAAAAAAAAAAAACTCATTTCAAAGCAAAGGATAACTACGCCCGTGCTTTCGATTAGTTTTCAACTATTCAAACTATATTACTCTAATAAAACAATATTTCCTTCCCATATAACTAGTTAAGAATAACTTTAACTCTTGAACAAGTAAGTATCAAGATCATTAGTCAGTGACTTCCATTAATTTTTTCTTGTTCATAACATTTTATTTCTGACTAACCCTAATACCCTAATGGATGGTGTTGGTCAAATGCACCAATCATAATATGCGAAATTAATCCATGCTCAGTACACTTGTAAATATTTCCTCCCCAGTTCACCATTTTTAAATATAGCATTATTCCTAAACTCTTATATGCTTTTTTACTACCGTCGTACATACAATTTTTCATATTTTATTCTCATATTTTCTTACTGTATGCATATTGAATTGGTTAAAGTGATTTTATATTTATCCACTTGTTGCACAAAATTTCATTCCCGTGTAGCTATTTTACATTTAAAGAATATATGAGTTAGTGTTTCTATATGACTATTACATAATCCACATTGATTATTCATTAACTATATCCTCCTTTCGAGATTTTCCTTAGTTGTTATTCTATTAAAACTCAATCTCCATAAAGAGTGTGTTATATTTGATACGAGTTCTTTTTTCAAATATTATTGAAGAAATCCTGTTTTTTCCCACTATTATTATCCCTATATTGTAGTAATTGGTATGTATTTTTATTGCATATGAACCAATTTCTCCTATAATCCATTCTCGACTATCTTTTCTATTCATTTTTGGTATGCATGTTATCAATTCATTATGAAAATTTTGTATTTCGATATGTTCTTAGTCATACCATTGTCTTCTGCATTGGAATTTCCATTCCCAATAAACATTATTCCAATTACCCATTTCAGCCAGTGTTGTAGTTTTCAGTATGGAATTACTATGTGGTACTTTTTAGCTAGCACAATATGTGAAATAATCCTCATTCCATATATTCTATTTAATATTATGCTCAACCCAAGGTTGATCTTAATCATTTTCACATATTATTTTAAGATACCTCCACTACATTGATTCACATTTTTTAAAATTTTGATTGATTTATCTATAATTCTCATATTTTTTATTCTGACACTTTCCTTCGCAAACTTGTAGTTTTTTGTTGCATATCTCCATTTCAACTTTGCTATTAATACACTATTAAATCATTGCATATTCTTTATGTTCAGACCATCTATAGGTCTTTTGGTTTACATATCTGACATCATTTGACCCAAGCTATTTTCTTTCTCTGTGATCCCCATCCCAATAAAAATCTTCCTTGTATTTTATTTCATTCACGACCATCTTTGGGACTTTGTAAAAAGAAGATAAAATAGAGAAGAGAGTTTAACACGAATTTAATCAAACATTTCATGCTCGTAAATGTTAACTTTTTTTCCTTTTCATCTTGATAATCTTTTTCATATTATTTTCCAACATATTGTCCTATAAACTACTTTTTTTTTTTTTGTTTAGG
>Ga0209700_103818_pt1 | contig 28254 bp, 17 predicted proteins | sample SiratroredBW_FD_187528 | JGI IMG/M metagenome (GOLD analysis project Ga0209700, IMG submission 187528) | Root nodule microbial communities of legume samples collected from California, USA - Siratro red BW (SPAdes) (version 2) | ecosystem: Host-associated > Plants > Roots > Nodule | place: USA... | reverse complement strand
TGTTTTTGGCACGGGAGCAGATGGTGTTGCAGATGGGTCTGTGGCGGATCATTTGGAATGACTGATGCTTTTAGGCATAAGCTAAATTTGAAAAATAATTTGGAGATAATTTGTAATTATGTTTTAGTAGAATTCTGAAGGTAGAAATTTTAAATACTTTAGTTTAAAGGATTATTGTATGTTGATGAATTTTAATGATGATTAGTAGAATGTTTAGTTTTATGCATGTTATTTTTGGGGTGTTACAAAATTCAACCAAAATCAAATGTTTTGCATGTAATAATAGACGAGACTATATAAAATTCAGGGCTTGTACATACCTTTGGAATGATTAATTTGTGCTCAGCAAATTCAGCTATATATCCAACTGCTCTTGAGATCCCTACTCTAACTAAAAACAACAAAAAATAATATCATTAATTTGAGCTAAGTATCTTTCTAAAAAAAAGAATTTGGGCCATACAGTTACTGCATATATTAAATTTTAAAATTGAAAATTATCAACCTCGATCAATATATAAAATTTAAAATATTTCTTAACATACCTTATAGAGCCATGATTTTGTTGAACATCCTAGTCCTCTTATCACTATTTGAAAGCAAATATTGCAGTAATTCTTACTGTGCAATTATTGCTTCATTCCAAAATGTTAAACATTATGCACTCATCTATATAAACATTTTGCACTTGTTTATATGTGGTTATACCTTTAACAAGGAAAAGTCGTATTCATCTTTTAAGTTGGAACAAATATACCTTTATAAATTTCTTGACTCATAAAAATATTAAATTAATAGAGGAGTATGGTCCTAGGACAAACATTTCTTTCAACAATTTTCAAGTTCTGAACCATGCTGGTTTAGAGACTAATTTATGCTCCACAAAAGACTTCTATGGCCAAATCAGATACCGTAAATGCCATCATATTATGTCAATATTCAACATTAATAATGAACAAATTTCTGACAAACATAATAACTAATCCCAAAACACAAATCTTGATAAAAAAAAACACAAACCCTAAATTATACAAAAAAATTCTAACCAAATTCTAAACAGAAACCCTAGGTGAACGAAAGAAGAGAAATTGAGAATGTGACCGAAATAGTTAGGAGATCAAGATTGAGAGACACATCAGAGACGAGGGAGAGCACAACGATGACTGTAGGGAGAATACGCCAGATGACAAACAGTGGTGACGACGAGGAGAGGATGGTCGATGAGAGAGTGGGGAGATGAGATGAAAATGTTGAGAGAATGAGGTAGGGGACGAGGTAGGGTAAACAGAAGATTTGTGGGAATGAGGTAGCATAGACAGAAGATTTGTGGGAATGAGGTAGGGTAGATAGAAGATTTGTGGGAGTGAGGTAGGGTAGACAGAAGGTTTGGTAGCAGGAAGAGTAACTATTTTATTTTCAAAACCTTTAATCTTCTATTTGTATGAGCGGGAAGTCTAATTTTTCTAATTTTTGTAAGAGGGGGAAGCTTACAATTTTATCTTTAATGTTTTGGTTTTAGGAGAGTGAGTAATAGGTTACATTCAAAACATGTGATTTATACTATAATTTATATAGACCATATTTTTTTTAATTTTAGAACACACTTTTTTAATGTGGCCTATGTTTTTTAATAGGTACAGGAAAAAAATGTGGCTTAAACTGGCCACAATTCAAAAAGTGTGGCCTATAATGAAAATAATCCACACTTGTAAAAGTGTGGCCTTTTCTACTTTTAGGCCACATTTATTTGTCTGTGGCCAACAAAAGTGTTGCCTAAAATGATAAATATTGTAGTGAATATAATAATAAATAATATTTAAAAAAATAAATATTATATATTTTTATAATAAAAATATTATATGATATTATTAGTAAAATAATTAATAGTAATATAAATATAGTTATAATTTTAAAATAAAAATAAATTATATACATCTTAAAGTACCAAGACCCCTCATCAACTTGAGAGAACATATAACCATTACACTAGAGTAGTTTTTTTGTCATATTACAATAATTATTATAGTTATTATTATTATTATTATTATTATTATTATTATTATAGTTATTATTATTATTATTATAATGTTAATTATTATCGAATGAATAAATCCGTTGCTAAATTGGTGTGCAATTTACCGACGAAATTTATTCATCGGTAAACTAACGGTCAATTTGACAGTAAGTTTTTTTATCGATAATTATCGATGAATTAAATATGTCAGTATTTTTTGCTTTTCTTGGTGAATGAAGAACAATAATAAGATAAGAGGATGTTGTACAAGGTGCTTTTCATTTGAAAGCACAACATTTATAAGGTGACAAAGATAAGGAAAATAACAAATGGAAGAATAAAAAAAACTGAAAGGATCAGCAAGCAACAAGGTTGACTTTTCCTTCTGTGCAATTGTAAAAAGACAAACCATCTTTAAAGAAAATGTAAGTGGAGGTTAGATATCAAGCACAAAAAAGTGGTGATCTAGCACCTTAGAGTGAACCTACAAGTCTCAATCGAAAGAGGCAAAGGTGACTATGGCGGAATAAGGAGATGAAAAACTTTATGTTGTAATTGCTACAACCACAAGTTTAGGGACTTATGGTTAATGGACACAGTGGCAAAAACCATACGGTCAATGATGAGAAGCTTTGAAAAGATATCAATAACGTCTATATTTTCAAAAGTAAAAGTTGGCAATGATGACTTCATCCTAACTAAGAAGAAAGGGACTATTTACTGGAAGTCGACATGTTTGAAGTATATCTCTAATATTTTATATGTGCCTATCATTGACTAAAATTCGCTCAATGGATCTACTGCGGTTCTAGAACCGCGGTTGTAAACCTAATAAAATCGCGATTAAATGTGTTTTTTCTACTAGTGTGTAAAACCCTTTCACAACTTAACCTTGATTACCTTAATAAAGAAAACCACGAAAATAAAAACATTATAAAATAAAGATTGGAAAAAAAATCACTTGAATACAACAATTATGACAACAACTTATACTATGAGTAAGAGAACGTGATTTCCAATAAAGAGTAATGTTGAAAAATACTAGAATCTTGATCTTGAAAAGATATTTCCGAAAAGAACTATTTAGAAAGTATTTTCAGCTTTAAGAATGTCATAACTTTATAATTTTGTAATTTATTTTTGTTTCATTGAAGCTCATGTATTTAAACAACAAGGTATTTAGTTTAGTTTGGGAAAACAAATCTAGTATAATCAATTAGTTGAAAACTATTTTAATCAATAAACATATTATAACTCAATTGAATATTTCAATAGATTGAACTACATTTTAATTCATTGAAATCACTTGAATCCGGATTTTTAGTGATTTGAATGGATTGATTCACGTTTCCATCAATTTAAATAAAGCAAATTAGTTTTCTAATGAAAGTTTCAAGACTTTAATAAGTTGAAATTTAATTCTATTAAGTTAAACTATTCAAACATGAATTTTATATAAATATTGACATTTTAACTAGTTAAAAAGTGATTTAATATATTGAGATGGCTTATCCTTCGTTAAAAAAACATATAAAACCATTTTATACTCACTAAAAGAAAAAAAGTTATTTAGAGACAAATGAAATGGTTGTTAATTTGACCAAAATAGTACCAAATTAAATTTTGGTTGCTAAATAACTACAAAATAAAAGTATTGATTGAATTTAGTAACAAATTAAGTCAAGATAATTGGTATCTAAATTGGTATCTAATTAAGTTAGAGATTAATTTAGAATCTAATGGTATATGTCACTAAAACCTTGGTGACTAATGTTAGATACCAATTATCTTGACTTAATTGGTCATTAAATTCAACCATTACTTCTATTTTATAGTTACTTAGCAACCAAAATCTAATTTGGTAACTATTTTGATCACGATTAGTAATCATTTTATTTTATAATTAAAAATTAGTCTCTAAATAACTTTTTTTCTTGTACTGAATTTAAAAATATGTTTTTGATAAGATCAAACATTTCCTATTTACTCACACAACTTTCTAAGAAATTAATTAACTAATATTTCTAATTGAGTAATTTAAAATAATTATTTCTTTTTTTTATAAATTCCTTCATTATAATTAATAATTAAAATTTAATTTATTAATGTTAATGATTTAATTTATTATTCTATTAAATATTTGTATCATTTAAATAACATAATATAATATGATTAATTTTTTAAATTATCTTTAATTTTAATTTTTAATTTAAAAGGTGACTTGGTTGATCGATCCACGTATGCTTCTCAAGTGTGACAGGTCAAGCAGGATAAGATAGAAAAGAAAAAAAAAAAAAAAAAAAAAAAAAAGAACTCGTGAGTTGAAAACACTAAATTAATTATCAAATTTATAGTGAAGTAGCAACATAGTCTACGAGGTGACACTCACTTTTAACATCCCTACTTGTCTATGTTGTTTTTTTTTTTTTTTTTTTTTTTTTTTCTTTTACAATTTTGAAAACAACATTTGTCCTCATTGTGATTATTTGAGAAAGAAGACTTCTACAGTTTTACTACTATTATTATGTTGCATACGTACTAGGCAAAAAGTATTAGATACAACAAAGTTTGAATGTAAAATTAAATATGTTTTTTACTGGAGTTTTTTTAGCTTTCTTTCTGTTAATATAAATTTAGCCTCAACCTTATGAAAATATTAAATTATGAACCACATGCATGGTTGGAGAAATATGTTTTACCGCGGAACACCATTGATTACGGCGTTTTTATAGTTTACTAAATACCCTGCAATTCAAATTGTAAACTGAATATAGATTTTTTTATCATCTGTAATAATTCTGGTTGACTTAAACAAACTTCTTCTATATATATATATATATACGATTTCTATACAACATGAAAAAAGGTTTTATTTTTTACTTTTACTTTTAACTACAAAAATATTATCTCTTAATTTTTTACTTTTTTTTAAGAGTTTATATTATAATAACTATAATCTCTGTTTTATAAATTGGACCAAACTGATAGAAGGTCAAATAACCAATTTAAATGAACAGTAGAACCTGCTTGAAAAAAAACAATAAAAAATTAGTTTGTAAGATAAATAATATTTAATATAACATTGTTTTGACTTATTTCTTAAAAATAACAATCAACATAAGATATTTTTTATTTTTTATCTTTTTTATTTTAAATCTAACTTTTTTTATTATGATTAAATGGAGATTATATTTCGATTTAAATTCTATAATATATTTAATTTTAAATTTGAATATTTTATACAGAAAGAGTCATTAAATCTATGTTTTATTTTTACTTTTAATATAAAATTATTATATTACATGTTTTTAATATTGTTTTTAAAACATCTAGTATAAGTTATATCAATTTTTTAAATGAATTTCCATAAGTTCAACACAAGGTCTCCATTTTTGGCTATGATAATGAGAAGTGAATATGGTATGATCCACTTCCATTACACTCATGAAAAAAATTAAAAGTGATTTTAAGTCAAATGTAGTTTTTGAAGAATTTACTTTTTATGTTCCCTGCAAAGAAACTTTCTCAACTTTCACATTCAAATTTCAAAATGCAAAGGTATATGGAAGACATGCTGAAGAAAGACAAGATGATGAGAAAGAATTGCCTACGATATCATGCTTCCTAAATTGCATTCTCTTGCACTGGAAACCTTGCATCTGCTTTTCAGTTTCTGTTTGCCATTAACATCTCATAAGGACAAACCAATTCATTCCTCTGCATCACTTAATCAAAAGGTCAATGCACACATCATTTATATCACTTCACAATTTCTTATTTCATTACGATATATTCACATCCAATATTAATAATAACCAGTTATTAGCGACTTAATTATTTGTGAAATATTAATCGTAACTGATTATCAGCCACTTAATTATTTATCAAACATATGACTCACATGTTACTACTGTTATATAAAATGAATGTCAATTCACTCTATATACGAAAGATGAGACACTTTTTATTCTTTAAATAGAATTTTGGTTATATCAATAACTTGAAATTCACTATCAATTCACTCTATGTACGAAAGATGAGATATTTTCTATTCTTTTTATAAAATTTTGATTACATCCATAACTTGATATTTACTATTAGTATAAGAAAAATTGATTTTAAAAATAAATTTATTGATCACTAAACTCATAAAATTAGTCATTATATTAATTAGAGATTAATTTAAAATCTATTAGTAAAAAGTGTTTAAATCCTTGATAGTTAATTTTAGATACAAATTTAGATTCTAATTTAGAAACCAATTTAGTTACCATTAAATAAAAACCAATTTATATACCAAATATATAGAAATTAATTTAGTGATCAATTATATAAAAATCAATTTAGCAACCAATTTCATTAAAACCAATTTAATAATCAATTTCATTAAACCAATTTAGCTACCAAAATATATAGATACTCATTTAGTGACCAAATATATAAATACCAAAAGACGGTCACTATATTGGTCTCTAAATAATGCTAATATAAATTTAACTCATCAATTAGTGGTTGTAAATACACACCTATTTTACCTTTTGGACTGTGAGGCATAGGGATAATCAATGTCAAAAACATAAAAGGAGTAGTCATGCATAATTCTAGAGGAAGATTGTAAGGAGTGAAAATTACTAGCCAACAAGAATAAGGTGAAGTCAAATTATTGAAAGGTGAAAAGCCATCAGAAAATAAAGCTAACCTTACATTTCTTGGTTCAGTTGCAAATTCATGATACATTTTATCAAAATGTTTCCAAGCTTCACCATTAGATGGATGACACAATACTCGAGGTTCTCGTCTATTTTCATGATGCCACCTCATATGTGGAGCAGAACTCATGGAGGCATATAATCTCTTAAGCCTAGGAATGAGAGGTAAATAATGTCTTCTCTTGATAGGAACCTCTTTGTATTTACCTCTACCAACATCTTGTATATGAAAACGTGGTTTATAACAAAATCTGCATTCTTTTGAATGCATTTCTTAATCAGTGTAAAATAAGATACAACCATCAACACAACAATCAATTTTATTTTATTTTTTTTGCAGTTAAACCATGTTTTGAGACTAACTTTTTGGCCCCATAAAAATCTCTAGGAATAAGATTACCAGTAGGATGCGTCTCTTTTATAAGAGCTAATGTTTGATCACAAGATCTTTAAGACATGTTTCCCTCTGATCACAAGATTGCCAAAAATATAACAACAAAAGATAATTCAATGTGATTATTACATCCAGGCCATAATGGTTTTTGGACTGCATCTAATAATTCATAAAATTTTTGGGCTTCTATATTTGGAGTCTCATCCACACTTGAAGAATAATCCATTTCTTCATTATGATCCATTTCATACTCTAAACCAATAGCATTATAAACCATGCTCTCAAATTTATTAAGGTGTTCCTCCTCTGTACTGAAAACTTCAAGACTAGTATCTAAGCATATGTTTGGGTCACTTTCTCCATGACATGTCCAATACCAATATTCAGGAATGAATCCTTTCTTATAGAAATGAATTTTAACTTCTTCAAAAGGGAATAACTTTAGATTTTTGCACTTAGAACAAGGACATCTTATTTTTCCATTGGACAAATTTGTTTCTTGACATGCATAGGACACAAACTCATCTACTCCTTTCTAAAATGCATCATTATATTCCCTTCTATTAGACATGAATCTATTATACATCCAACTTCAATTTTGACGAATATCCATAATCTGTCGTATAACACAGTGTATCATTCAACTATACAAGAAAGTTTTATAATTTGCCATTGCTTAATTTATTTGAGGGCAATAATCTATATCCCCTAAACTATGGACATAAAGAATGCCAAACCTTTTTTTTTTTTTTTTGAAGGAGATTTCGACTAGTATGTACTTGAGAATTGAAAACGTAGTTGGTGAAATAGGAAGTAAATTGAACTGCCAAAGTGACAATGAATGTAGCTAACACTGCAAGAAAATCATATATTTGAGTATTATACCAGTTAAACAAGTATGTGGAATAGGAAGTAAATTGAACTCAAGTCTGTGGAATAGGAAGTTGCCAAAGTGACAATGAATGAAATTTTAATGAACACAGCCATGGTGAACAAAAAGGAATGAGAAATCATGCCTTATTGTTTGTAAATCCATTGGAACTATATAGGAATGAACGCATGCAGGAAAGGGCGTTGAAAATCAACAATACAAAATATTAATTATTCCTTAAATATACGTCAGTACTACTAAAATAATAGTAATAATTCATTGAGGATGTATTTGACATTAAATAATAAATAATAAATTATTAGCTAAGGTATATTGGTTTCAGATAAGAACAATTATTTGATAAGCGTTGATTTTTAGTGATTTTGTGTAGATTTTGTGATTGATTTTGTTAGTAATTAGGTTTATTTTATTATTAATTAGGTTTACATTTGATTTTATTATTGATTTTTCAATTTAATGCGTTTTATTGTGGAAAGAAAAAATTTGTTGAGAATTAGGTTAAATATGAAGGGAGAAAGAGAATAGAGGCGCCGAAATTGAGGAAAGGAGTAGAAAAAGAGCATAAGTGACTTTTCGCTTAAGCTAAAGACACAGCCTGGGCTAAAATTCACTTAAAGTTTATCATACACGAAAACCTAAATCGAAGATGTCAGCGTTACTGAAGACATGACTTACGAAATAACGGCCACACCTTGATCTAATTCAAGGGACGAAAGTTATATAAGGAGGTTAGGATCAAACGTGAGGGACATCATCACTTCTCATTCATCACCTCTCATTTTATGGAGATCTTGGAGGCTGCCGTCATCAAGCTCCATTCTTTTGTTTTTCTTTTGTATTTTCATGGCTACCATGCGTAGCTAACTTCCTTTCTCTAGGGATTGAATGTAATTTCTCACTTCAAATGCACTCTTAATTCTATTTTTATATCATTGAATCCAAAAAGTTTTGTTTTACGTTTTACTATATCTTGCTTTAATTTAGATTTCTCATTGTGACTGGAAAACACTCTTTGAAATTGGAACTAAACGTAAATGCATTACATGTATATGTTCAGGGATAGATTATAGTGTAATGACTGCTTATAGCAACTGATCTTAATGTTGATTAGGTTATTCTAGCAACTAGGGATAGAAGCTAGGTAATTTAGTTTATGAAATTCAATGCTAGAGGAATCAGGTTGAAAAGGCTTTTATTTGCACAGATTGGTAATTGGAAAAGATGATATTGAATTAGGTTAAGAGTGTATGCGAAGGAGAATATTACGATTCAATCCCGAGGCTTTTTATTATTATTAAACTCACATTTTTATTCATAATACAATTTAGTATAATTCAATTTACAACTCCCGTTCCCTGAGAATACGATACTTTTCTTACTGAAAACGTTTTAGGCTGAATTCAAGAGGGGGGGTGAATTGAACTTAGAAAGATTTTTATTCAATTTAGACCTTTGAAAATAGTTTTCGCAATTTGAAAAACTTTATTGAATCTTGGTGTTAAAGATATAGGGTGCAGTAAAGAAATAAATTGATTCAAAGCATGAATGAATCAATTTGTTATACAGACAAATATAAGTTTTTCAAACACACAACAGATTCACAATCACACAGATTTATAATTTCACAGTAGCACTTTAAGCAGATCAAATTCACATAGTTCCAATAGCAATGTTACACTCAGATCAGAATCACACACAAATCCAAATTTGAATGAGAGCAGATAGGAACAGAATTACAAAATACAAATTTAAAACTCCTAACACAGCACTACACAGATTTCAATCAATATTAATAAATCTGATAAAGTTTCGTAACAGCAGTAGGACTTGAAAATTATTCAGAATGCAAATTCAATTATTCAGTTATACCAAGAACACATAACAAGAATACAAATTCTGCAGTTTTACACCAATTCAGCCAAAGTTTCAATTCTTTGTCAAATCACAGATTCAGAATCTTCTATGTATTACAGATTTAGAAAAGAACCAATCTGATAAACAAAATTTCTTTGATAGCTATAGCAGATTTATTTGAAACCAATACAAAAGAATTCAAGTTACAATGCACAAATCAATATTCAGCAAAGGACATAAACCAGTTTTATCACGATTACCAAAAATTAATTCAATCTTTCAATTTAATTCAATATGCAGTGCAAGAACAAATCAAGATTATGAGAAAAGGGTTTAAGAAGAAGAGACACAATCAATTTTATACTGGTTCACCACAAGGGCTACATCCAGTCTTCTCTGCACCACTTGCAAAGAAAGTTCCACTAACTCAATTAATTGTTCACATACAATTAATCAACCAATTCCTACTCCCCGTAGAAATCAAGAACCCTGCTAAATTGATCAACTGCTCCCCGCAGCTCCCAATCAATTTTAGCAGAAACACCAGGCTAACTCAATTCCTACTCCCTGTAGAAATCAAGAACCCTGCTAAATTGATCAACTGCTCCCCACAGCTCCCAATCAATTTCAGTAGAAACACCAGGCTAACTCCTATAGCCCAAACCAATACAATTGTTCAATGATTATCACAGAATTACAATGAATACAACACAAATCTTGATTCAAACAGGATCAAGAAAGGTTGAGAAAACTCCCTGATTGGCGCAGAAAGAAAGGCCTATACACAGTCTTGAAGAAACCCAGTAGCATACCTTAGTCAAAATTGATTCTTCAAGTAAAAGCCCTCTTTCTAAAATGATTATTATGAAACAACAAATCTCTCACAGTAGTTCTCACAAACGAATTTCAGAAGATTGTGTTTCGCAAAAATCTATCTCTCTTATTTTTTTTCTTCTCTGTTCTTTTTCTTGTTTTTCACACTTGAAAACCCACTGTATTTTAGAAGAAGAACTCAAAACCAGTTTTTAGAAAATAGTTAATTCAGTTATGCTCAGACACGAATAAATTGATTCGGCTTAACCTGAAATCAGTTTATAATAGTTCAATACTTTATTTTCCAAAACTGTTTTTAACCAAGGTTAAACCCTTTATGATTTGATATAAATCATTTAGACCATGTGCTAATGAATTTCTCCTTAGATGTGTACAGGTTCTCTTTCACAACCAATCACACTCACTCACACTAAAACAAAGCCCAGAACACACTTCCATTTGCTTGCTAGGCATGTCTTGCATGGCTTCATCAAATCCTTTAGTATTGTGAGAATACACTAACACTTACTACTATATTACTTATGAACTCAGTACACTTGCTAAAAATCCGTTAACACTATTGCATATTCTACTCAGGATGTTTCCTTTATTATTCAATGATAGGGTAGTGCTAGATACATCAGAATCGATACTATATTGTATACATTTTATATCTATCAAAAGGATAAACACAACCTTTATCACGACCAATACTATATTGTATACATTTTACATCAATCAAAATGAATATTCTATATCGATGTTACTGTAATAGAAAGATTCTTTTATTATTCCTGTATCAGAAGGTGGAAGGTGATGGAAGCATGGGGTTTATAAAGTGGCGGTGGTTTTTCAGTTGGTGGAGGTCCATAGATGGGTGGTATTTCTATTGAGGGAGGCTCATAAATGAGTATGTTGAAATTAGCCACCACTAGGGTAGGAACAACCACCTAAAGAAGGAGCAACACTAGTGAGTGTAAAGAAGTAATGTGGGAGAGCTTGAGGTGAAGAAACTAGTAACTACAAAAAAGGAGCAACATTATAACACTTTGTCATAGTTTCTAAATATGTACTTTATTGAATATTTTAGTACTAATAAAATCTTTTCTCATTTAAATTTCATTGAATGATATTGTAATAAGAACCACATGTTTTAAAAAAAATTGCCTATTACAAATTCTCAAAAGAATCAGAGGCTGAAAACAACCAAAAATCTGATTATAATCAGAACGAAACTTTTTAAAACAATTTCTTATAAGACTAATTACTTAGAAAAAAGTTATTTTCTTATTCTAAAATCAAACATGAATTATTTTTTGTATTTTCTAATATCTCTACAAAGTAATTATTAAATTATTGTTTTATCACTTCATTTTTAATCTTAAACAAACAAGCCACAATAAGAAGCTATTTAAAACAACTTCTCATAAAATCAGAAGCTATTTAAAGTCAATTTTCTTACTACATATCTTTCCCTTTCCAACAAAACATCTTATTATATAATTTTATTTTCATAAATAGTCTCTACTATCATTTTGATGTAACCTGCTAAATATATAGCAGATTATACTAAATCTATAAATTATTGATAAATCGATTCATACTAAATAATTATTAGTTTATAGCTCTGACTAAACCCAGTTAGTAACTTACAAAGAAAATATTATTGTTTGGTTGTAGATTGCAACCCCAACTTAGTAACTTACAAAGCAAATATTATTGTTTGGTTGCAGATTACAACCCTAACTCAAGTAACTTGCAAAGTAAAAGTAAATGATAGTTCAGAAGCGTAAAGAAACTTACCTTCACGAACCCGCAATTAGGGAAAAAAAACACATAGTCTTTCCAATTTGCAATTCGTTTGTTGATTTGAGCCAATGCAAAAATAGAAGCAATAAATCATTGATTTATTAGCAAAAAAATGAATCGAGTTTTAAATTTGAGAAAATTGAAGATAAATACGAGAACGAACCCTAATATTTACAGTTGAGATGTTATCATTGAAAGAAAATGGAAAGAACGAAGTGAACTTCCTACAGAAAACGCAACGTACGTAGAGAACTTAGAACGTGGAGACACAGAACGTGGAAAATAGAAAACATGGAGAAAGCGCCGCAGATTTAATGTCACAGATCAAACTCAGAGTATATTGAATAAAATTTCAACATACAGCAATTTGAAGGCACATTGGACGCAATAAAGCAAATTGAAGGCACAATAAGCGTAGTAAAACAGATTGAAAGTACATTGGATGTAGTAGAGCAGGTTGGACGTGAATTGAAAGTGAATAGAAGAAGGGCGAGATGCAAGGAGAGAAAATTTTGTACACTAGAGAAACTTTGAAATTTGAATATACATAAAAATTTCAATATACCTAATTAAATTTGAATATACATAAAAAATAATTCATAACATTTTTAATTCAAATAATATTTTAAATTTATTAAAAATAACTTAAAAATATTTCTAATTATATCTTGACAAAAGATTTAAGAAAATATTTATAAATAAATAATTATCTTTTATAATAATTACTGCTAAGAAATATAATAATTAATTATATTATAATTTTTTATTAATAATAAAAATTATTTTAGATACGAATAGTTTTTAGTTTATAAAATAGTATCTAAACTACTCAATTTATTAACTAATTATTTTTTTTCTCTAAATTAATTATTATTTAATAATTTTTTTATAGCAGTTATTTTTGGTTTTTAAATTAGTTGATATAGAAATTAATTATGTTTAGTTTCTAAATTAGTTATTATTTAATAATTTTCTTATAGTGTATGCATACTTAATTAGTTTACTACATTTAATAGTTTGATATTTTTTTCTCGAAACTAAATATATTTTAAAATATATTTTTCTTAATTGTTCAAAAACATATTTTAAGAAGAAAACTATAATTAAACTGCATAGTACTTTAAATGCGATCTTTGACCTAACATAATTATTCAACATATTTGAAGTGTTTCTTAATATTCGTTTTTTTGGAAAAATGAAAAAGTAATTTTAAAGATTAACCTTTATATATAAATATATAAATTCATATGAAAATTCTAAATACATTACAAAAAGATACTTGTTAAGGGTTATTTTGAAACACACCATACAATCGTGCAATTCATTTTAGAACTTCAACAATGAGATATCGACCCAATCTAATATAATTTAGGAGGTTCTCACGTTTGAAAACTTCTACAATGGTAGTTAAATTGTGATACAGCAAGATTCCGATAATCATGTTATGTCAAAAATTTAACGCACAAGGATTTACTAATTGATGGAAGACCATAACCCATCCTCTGCCCATTAATTATAACACCATCAACAATCACTAGGTTAAGTTGTGAGTTTACTATTTACTATTCATACAACAATTGCTTCTAACATTATAGAAGAGAGTAGGTTTGACAATTTTAAAGAATATTTAAAAGAAAAAAGTAAAAATAAAATTATAAGTTTAAATCAGTATATACATAAATTAAAAAAATTATATACGAGAAATTAATTATGTGTAAACAAAATTTAATTAATAGAGAAATTTATTTTACTTGTTTTCCTTCTTCTAAAGATGTTTGTTGAAAAGTTTGGCAAAAGATTTCAAGTTTGGCAAAAGATTTCGGTGATTACAGTTACATAGTTTCGTCTGATAAAGGAAAAATAAGTAATTCCAGTTTTGATGAAAATTAATAGTTAATACATAATAATGTCAAAAATAGATAACTTTTCTTTACTTTCTAAAACATCCCACATTATTTGGATTAATGTTGTTGTGATGTAAAACAGTGAAACGCATAAAAGATTACAGAAAGTTGCAGGAGTAATTATTAAAAAGGTTCAAGAGTAATTATTAGAAGAATAAAGATACTTTGACAGTAGTACTGTATACAAATTATACTCATATCATACTTGATTTTTTATAATAAAATATTATATTTAATAAAATAATATTATCTTTTAGTTATTAAATCAACGGAAGTTACTATTCTTAGTGTAAATGTATCATTCCCTTATTAGAAAGAGATGGGTTAATCACGGTAAGAGCATCTCCAGTGGCTTAAATGACAGTTGTTACACGTGGCAGCTGTTTAAAATACAATTCAGGTGTCAAAAGAAATTAGGCTTCTGGACCACTAATATTAATTTTATCAAGAAATTTTATTATTATATTTTGTTTGTTTTAACTGTCTTTTCCCTCCCATTTTAGTCATAATATATAAATTCAGTTTCACTCAAAATAAGATTTGAGTGTGTTAAATACTTAATATATAATATATAATTTTGTACAAGCTCATTAAAATTTTTAATACAAATGGTTGTCTTATACGATTATTTTAAATATAAATATATTGTACCTTAAATTATGAAACAAGTATATATATATTTTAATTTTTGGCTATTTCTTTTAAAAAAATTATTACAATTCAATTTAAAGGCAGAGATGAAATATGTTAAATTCAAAAGAGATAAAATGGGATTGACTGGAAGAACGTTTAAAAATATAAGTAGATAAGTAAACACAGTAAACGAATAAATAAGCCGATAGTAATGGGAGGAAATTAACTAAGTTAGTGCAATTTTTTATAAAAATTATTAAAATGAGTAAATTTTAAAAACTATTTATACTTCAAAATGAACAATCATATTTTAATGCACAACTTTAATTATTTTTGTAACTTTCAAAAAAACTCATTTTTACGTGTATACGAATTTTATTTGGGTATAAAAGTCGTATTCGATACATCTACTTTTAATTCTTTAATTGTTTTTCACAGAAGTCTTGCTAAATATCATGACTTCTCACTCCTTAAATTTTTTTAATTCACGATAGGATTTATTATTTAGGTTAAAGGCGTTCAGATTCACATCCTCTTAACATATGGTTGCAGACTATTTTAATTTGTATTTAAACCTCTCCATGAAGGTATGCTCTAAAGGGTAAAAAAGTCAGCGAACATTTAAATCTGATAGAGAGAAAAAGAAACTTATTTCCTTAATAAATAGAATTTTATGTAGTCATTGCTTACTTTATATATCTTTCAATAACAGGTTTTCAAGATAATGATTGATATAATTATCTCAAGTACAAGTTCTTCCATAATACTTTCTCAAATTCTTGATCTTTTCTCTCTCCAAAAATTTCTCAATAAAAAAGAAAGAAAAATAGTTTAAGATTGCATGAGTAGCAGCATATGAAGTGTATTTTTAAAGGAAAGATAATTGGGAATGTCTTGTAGAAATATTTTAGAAGATTAAAATAGTGAAAAGGGTGAAAGTCTTAATTTCCACGTCTATTTGAACGTATCATATGGCAATAGATTTACATATCTCTTACATGTTCCAATGCTTCATGACATAGAATCCAAAATAAAATTATAAAATGGACAATAATTGACGCACCATTGGTTCTATTTTCCACCTTTTCTTTCACCACCCTCAAAGCATGACTAAGTTTTGCAGTTGTCTCTTTCATCTTAAATGTACACAAACTTTAATGTAACTTGAAGAGAGCAATTAAGATAGACATCAATTTTTCATATTCATTGCAGCAAATTAAAGTCTCTACAATTACAAGCCTAGTGAGAACATAAGTAGGTGTATAAGAACTTTACAACTTACATTTGGCCAAATTGTGTAAAATCATAAACAAAGACGGTCATCATTAGTGTTGAAAGCAGATTGAACCTACTTTTGGACTATCTCTGTGTGTTCAACTCACTATCATAGACATCAAATAAAGGATGCCTAGATGGAGAAGAGTGAGGTTGTTATGTTAATAGAATGGTCATACATCTAAAGGTATAACAAATTAGAGTAGCTTTACATAGTGGGGTTAATGCACTCATTTGCTTCTCTCAAATTGACTGTAACATTATTTTAGATTAAGCTACTTATTCAGTGGAGCCAAGGGACTCTTTTGTCCAATACTCACATGTAGAAATGAAGTTGTACCAAAAACTTGCTCTATAAATGAGGCTTATAGCTTACAACTCAACACCATCATCTGCACAAACCATGAGAACAGACAAATTAGTTTTCCAATTATCAATACATTGATCATGAGAAGAACTTTGAAACAAAATAGATATTAAGAAAAATATGCATATAACTTGGAGGACTGTTATTGGCTTTTTCTTAGCAAAATCTTGTTTATGCGTGTATATACCTTACAATATAACTTAAATGAATGATATCTATCAATGAAATAATTTAACCTTCAGTACTCAATAGTTAAATGTGAAGTGGTTATCACAGAAAAATGTGAAACAGTCCATGAGGAAACTGAAATGCAAAACAATGCAATTGAATGTAAACATCAATAGCTTACAACCTATAGATACCAAAAGGCATTAGGTGAATTGATCCTTTATTTATAAACGCAAACCATAATATTTTGAGGGAACTAATAATATGGAAAGCTAGCTCTATTGTTACCATTACCACAAACAAATATGATTATGAACATTAAAGTTTTCTAACCTTTGGAAGAAATGCCATCATCCTCATCCAATGGAGATTCCGATGTAGGAGAGGTTGGAGAGTTGCTGACATATTCCCTGGCATCAATCAACATTGCAATGACCTCTCTCATAGTTGGCCTATTAAGTGGAGAAGTGCTGGTGCAGAACAGGGCAATTTTGAGGATAAGAGACATTTCTTCAACAGTCTTTGGAGCACTAAGATTCAATCTCTTGTCAAATAATTCAGATGTTGGTACTGATTCTTGAATTGCTCTTCTCACAAAAGTGACTAGGTCACCACCTTGTTCCAAAGGTTGAACAGGTGACCTCCCAGTGACTAGTTCAAGCAAAACTACCCCAAAGCTATAGATGTCACACTTCTCAGTCACCTTCATCGTGTAAGCGTATTCTGAAAAAAAGTAATCAAGCTACCATAAGAAACAAAAGGATTACAATGAGTATAACTGCTGATGAAAATACCACAAAGCCTTTTTCATACACTCACTCAGGACTCAACAATTTAGCCATTATGCCAAAATTTGGTAAAAATATGACATGTTTAGTACATCATTAATATCATCTCGTAATAATTTGCATTAAACATGTTGGGGACTAGTAACATTTTTACTGAAAACATGTCTTTTATGTACTATAACAATTTTTTTCCTCCAAAGTTTGTCATATCTGATTAAAACCAATATCGTAAAGTAAATCACAACAAAAGATTTAAATGGGACTCAATTACTCTAACAAGTAAAACTACTATAATTACTGCACCTATGTAATGAACATGTTCTTACCTGGGGCAATGTAGCCATAGGAACCAGCCACAGCAGACATGGATTTTGAGAAAGAAAAATCAATCAACTTTGCCAAACCGAAGTCTCCAACGTGAGCCTGGAACACCTCATCAAGTAATATGTTGTTTGACTTTATGTCACGGTGAATGATTTGAGGTTTGCAATCATAATGTAGATAGCATAAGCCTTCTGCTGCTCCAAGAGCAATTTTATATCGACTACTCCAATCCAGTGCACAAGTGATAGAACTTGAATGAAGTTGTTCCCCAAGGCTTCCATTTTCCATGTATTCATATAGGAGAAGATTAGAATCCTCATGGTAGCAAAATCCATACAGCTTCACAATGTTCCTGTGCCTGATCTTTCCAAGAGTTGAAATCTCGGCAAGGAAGCTTCGGTCAACATTATTTGCTCCTTCTCCTCGCGAATTCAGCTTCTTGACAGCAATTACTTCACCATCGCTCATAACAGCCTTGTAAACAGTGCCACAAGCTCCTCTTCCTAAAACTGCATTTTCTGAAAAATTGCCAGTGGCTTCCAAGAGATCCTGGTATGTAAATCCTTCTTTAGGAAAGTAGTAGTTATCCAAGACATGCGTGTTAGTTTGTCCTTCAAGTGAGACAAAAGCATCATGGCTACGGCGCCTCATAGCCAAACATATCCACACTATGAAAATAAGAGAAACTAGTCCAACAACCCCAGAAACAATGCTCACTATTTTTTCCCTTGAGGAACCATTTCTGATCCAGCTTTGTTTTGCAGAATGAGAGGAAGATATAGATGGATGGCAATGACTGGTACCGACACGGCACAAACCGTTATTCCCAGCAAAGTTCGTGAAATCCATCTTTCTAAATGTAGTGGTGTCTGGAACAAATCCTACTAACTTGTTGTTAGATACATTGCATACTACAAGACTGAGAAGGTCACCAATTGATGCAGGAATCTCACCAACAAGTTGATTGTCATTGAGATAAAGAGACTCTAGCATTTGTAAGTTCCCAAGACTATCAGGAATTGAGCCAGAAAGTTTGTTATGGCTCAGGTTAAGAGCAATCTGAAGAGCTGCAAGTCTTCCCAAATGGATAGAGATGCTTCCTGAAAACTGGTTGCCACCCAGTTCCAGGTCTGTGAGCCGAATAAGATTCCCCAAAGTGCCTGGTATTTCTCCTGAGAGCATGTTATCAGAAACTTTTAACAGCTCCAAGTTCACCAGGCTGCCAATTTCGTCTGGAAGCATACTAGTGAAGTGGTTCCTGCTAAGATCAAGCCTCTGAAGTCTAACACAGTTTCCCAACTCGTGAGGAATGCTTCCACTGAAACGGTTAGAGGAGACATTGAATGTGACAAGTTGTGTCAAACTTCCAATCTCAGGAGGGAGATAGCCTTCAAAGTAGTTAGCTGACAAGAGAAGCCTCTCTAGATTCCTGAGTTGGCCTATCCCGGGGTTTATCATCCCTGAAAATCGGTTCTGATAGAGTTCAAGTGCAGTAAGATTGTGAAGTTCATACAATTCAACAGGTAGGCTTCCTGTCAACAGGTTGTCCCCCAGCATAAGCTGCACAAGAGATTTGCACGTTTTCAGGCTATAAGGAATATTTCCAAACAACCTATTTGACCCAAGGCTCAGGAATTGCAGCTTCTGATATCCACAAAGATGAAGAGGTATCATACCAAAAAGGTTGTTTGCAGATATATCAAGAATAGTAAGGTTTCTAATAGCTCCAAGCCTAGGAGGAATCACACCTTCAAGTTGATTGTCAAATAGCTGCAAATCTTCCATGTATGTAAGGTTTTCAAACTCCAGTGGAATTATACCAGTCAAGTTATTTAGTGACAGGTCTAAATTTCTTAGCACCCTCAACTGACCAAGCTCCCTTGGAATATGACCCTGCAGGTTGTTTTCAAACAGATGAAGCAAGCTAAGATTAGAGATTAGGCCTAACTCCTTCGGAATGACCCCATTCAAATGATTTTCAGATAGGTCTATCTCAATAGCATTTGTGCAGTTTCCTAGCTCAGGTGGAATTGTTCCATTCAACATGTTGGTGTACATGTACAACCTCTTCAACTGGGACAGCTTTCCCAGTTCCCTGGGGACACCACCAGTTAGTGAATTTTGGTGCAAAGCAAGCAATTCCAAGCTACTAATGTTTCCGATCTCAGGAGGAATCTCTCCAGAGAAAGAATTTTGCCACAGAAGTATAGTGGTGAGGTTCTGAAGCTTTTGAAGCTCCCTTGGAATGGTACCTTCTAGCTGATTCTGTGCCAACCCTAATATCTCCAAGCTCTCACATTCACTGATTTCAGTAGGTATTGGTCCTGAGAGGGCATTCAGACCTGCCCTTATAACTCTAAGCTGCTTCAACTTTCTTATTGAAGAGGGAATTCTCCCAGTTAAATTATTGCTATAAATGACTAGCTCCTCGAGTGACACCAAATTCCCAAGCTCCTCTTGCACTTCACCATGCATATAGTTTTCACACAGATAGAGCTTTTTAAGTGTTGTGATTTTCCAAATACGGGTCAGGAGGGGTGCGTGAAGCCTATTTGTGCAAAGGTCCAAAACCTCCAAACTACCACAGTCATCAAAACCATCAGGAATGGGGCCAGAGATGAAATTTTTGGACAAATTCAACTCGAGCAGCTTTGGAAGATTGCAGATGGTAGGAGCCAAAGTACCAGATAGATTAAGTTGGTAAAGTTTCACATAAGTTACCACTGAACCCGTGCAGTATACACCAGTCCAATTGCAAGGAGTCAAATCAGAAGAATTCCAGTTATAGAGATTGTTGTTTGGGTCATGAAGGGAAGCTTTGAACATCAAAAGACTAGACCCCTCTTCATTAACCGAATTCACAAGCACAATGCCAAGGCAAAACAACAGCATCATGTAAACCCCATTAAGGAAGTGAAAACTACAGTCCAATGCCATCATCTCTCTCAAACAAGCCAAAAAAGCATGAGGGGTTGGCTTGATTTTGCCAGGAGAACCACAGCTGAAATGATTGAGCAAACAAAAGAGACAATAAGGAAAGGTTTAACAAAAGCAAGTGTGAACACGGGACAATCGAGAGGTTCAAGACAAAGCAGAAGAAGACACAGGAAAAAAAGAAGAGAAAAACAAGAGTACCGTGTTGTGAAAGGAAGAGAATGCTTAGCGGTGAGAGAGGAAGCAAGTGAATGAAGCAGAAGCCAATTGAGAAATTATTAACAACCCATTTGGTTAGAAAGAAAAATAAATAGACCCTTTGAAGCAATCAATACAAAACAGTAGGATAAGAGAGAAAAAGAGAAAGAGAGACCACATAACATTAACTCAACACAGTGAGAGAGAGAGACTAAAAGACACATAACATTGATTGATGAGGGCATGAAAGTGGAGGTGAACCGTGACTTGAGGATGGTTGAAGTATTGGGTCAACGCTACGTTGTTATTGTTGTGTTGAAGGCACTTTACAGCGAAGTGGCATAAACTAGTTGTTGTTGTGGTTGTTGCTGTACGTGTTCAACCTCTGTGTGTGTTGTTTGCTCTTGCTTCTTTGTTCTTGGTTGGTATTCTGGCAATCCACCACCTTGTGCTGTGGACTCCATGCACTGTTACTATCATTCAACTTTGAAAGATTGAGTTGACGGGTTAACTATAAACGGTGCGGATTGAGAGGGACGTGACATATAGATTCCTCAGGATCACGATCCCCGCCATTCTTGCTGGGCCTGCCAATTTGCCAAAATACTCAAAAACAAAGAAAACAAAAGAAAAATTTTGTGGCAAGTTTTGCTATGCTTCGTGTGTTGAGTCAGCAGAGTAATCATTTCATTTATGGACTTCCATGGAGTCAGTGCCATAGTGCCTAATCACAGTTCAATTCCCAACCTATCTTTCTTGCTTTGACTGTTCCCTCAATCAACTCATTTTTTTTTTCTTTTTATTCCTCTTATCCTTATTTGAACACGCTTTTAGTCTGATTATAATTAGATATTCCTAACATAAGTAATTAAGTTAATTTTGTTCAATTTTCAAAACAATCTACCCTTATACCCAAATTTACCTTTATTAACATTTTTTAGTTTTCTTCTCATTATTTGTTAATGAAAAGCACACACATTCACAACATTTAATAGAAACAGATAAAAAGGAAATTTAATATTTCATAAAAACGATCTAATGTATTATAAAAAAAATCATCAATTTTTTCCCAATAATGTCGTAATGTATACTTAGTTTTTAGATTGTATGTAGGAAAGTAATAAAGATATAGATAGATAAAATCAAACGAGATAAAAAAAAAAATAGCTGATGTGATAAACGATACAATACAAATTATTGCTGACGAGTTTATATGTAATTCGACCTACTTTTTCTACGAACTCAAATTTAGAAAGTAAAAAAAATCCTAATTGTATATAATAAGTGGTATAAAAGTCGCACAAATAGATAATACAAAACATAATAATTGTCGCACAAATAGTTTAACACACTCGTTCATTTTGAAACCCATAATATTTTGTAATTTGCAATACATTTTAACAAAAAGAAAAAAAAAAAAAAAAAAAAAAAAAAAGAGGTTTGATCAAAAGTGTTATTTTATACTTTAATCAATTGTTATCAAAAGTGTTACGAAGATTTGAAGTCTTGATTTGTTATTCCTCCTTTCCACTTGTATATATACTTTTAATGGAGTTCGCGTCAATTTAAGTATTTATAGTGATTTTATACTTAACGTCTATAAAATTTATGTAAATCTTGATCTCACTTTAACAATGTTTATCCAATCGTTTAAGTCATTACAAAATTAGAGTTTAGACCATCCCTAGAAGGAAAATATCATCGTTATATATATCTTGAATCAAATTTTGCGTCAACTTAATTATCAACGTTGTCGCTTGTGCATTTCAAGTCAATTATTTAGAAGAAGAAAAACCAAAATAAAATAATTATATATTATTTTTTATTATATTAATATATAATTTATAGTCTCATTATATAGATAAAAGATTTATAATTGCTACAATAAAATAAAAATCTTTTGCAATACAAATATATATTTGGATTGGTAGGTATAAAATATATTTGTTGTATGATAGTCCTTAATACAACAATAAATAAAAGAATTTTCTTATTGTCCTTCAATTCTTGCATTATTTTATAAAATTTGTCTACTTTTCCTTAATATGTCAACAATATATTAAGCTGAATTAAGGGCATTGCTTGATCCAAGCTTAGACACCAAACGCTTACAAACGCTTAAATTGTCATATATTATCCGATCGTTCTTGTTGTATATCTTGTAACGCATATGTAAGAAGTATATATTCACTACAAGAAAAAAACTATTTAGAAACCAATTTTTAGCTACCAAATGAAATGGTTGCTAATTGTGACCAAAATAGTTACCAAATTAAATTTTGGTTGTTAAATAACTACAAAATAGAAGTAATGATCGAATTTAGTGATCAGTTAAGCCAAGATAATTAGTATCTAACATTAGCTACCAAAGTTTTAGTGACCTATGTCATTAGATTCTATTTAGAATCTAATGGTATAGGTCACTAAAACCTTGGTAACTAATGTTAGATACCAATGATCTTGATTTAATTGGTCACTAAATTTAATCATTATTTCTATTTTGTAGTTATTTAGCAACCAAAATCTAATTTGGTAACTATTTTGGTCACAACTAGCAACTATTTCATTTGGTAGCTAAAAATTGGTCTCTAAATAGCTTTTTTCTTATAGTGATTTTCAATAATGTATTGTTAGTATGACAAAACTTAAGGCCAATGTCTTTCCATTTTATTCATCACCTGTTTAGTGTTCAGATTATTTAGTGAATAAAAGTCACAAATTGCCCTTCTAGTCAAGCCTTAGAATTAATTTATTCAGATGTCTGAGGTCATGCACCTTCATCTTCAATAAATGGTCACTTTTATTATATCATTTTTATTGATCACTTTTCAAAATATGTGTTGTTTTATTTGATTAAACATAAATTTGATGTTTCTCATATCTTTCCAATTTTCAAATCACTTGTTGAAAATCAATTAAATAAAAAATCAAGACCTTTTACTCAGACAATGGTAGTGAATATATTAAATTGAGGTCTTTCTTTCAAACTCGTGGAATAACAACCTTAACAACTCCCCCTTATACCCCAAAACACAATGGACTTTCTGAAAGAAAACACCTTCATTTGGTTGAAATTGCTCGTTGTCTTCTCCACCATGCTTCCTTACCCATCTCATTTTGGTCTTATACTCTTGAAACGACAACCTATCTTATAAATCATATGCCCACACCTGGTTTAAACATGAAGTCACTTCTCGAGTCCTTATTTCACTCCTCACCAAATTACTCTAAGTTACATACCTTCAAATGTCTCTCTTTACCTTGGTTGGTCCCTGTCAACACCCAATTTCGTCTGGGTGGATAAATTTTTATTCATGTTTCGAGTTTTAATTTAATTTCATGGTTATTTTTCTTTTCTTTCTTTTTTTTCATAATAAAAAATAATAAAAAGATAAAATAATTTTCATTTTAATTTGAATTTAGGATTTTGTTTTGTTTTCTTTCTTAAAAAAAATTAGATAAATATTTATTTTACTCATTTTCGTTCTCGAACAAAATATAAAAATGCAAAAAAGAAATATATTTCTTTTTCTTGTAATTACTTTTATTAGATTTTTTTTAAAAATAAATAAATAAATAATAAATATAGTTCTTTATAATATTTATTTTACATTTGTTTCCTTAAAAAAAGGGGGGAATAATAATGATAAAAATAACTAAAGACAAAAAAAACTAATAATAATCAACAAAAACAGCTCTTCAACTCTTCCACCTTTTTCCAAAATCGTCGAAGATCTTCCTCTACTACTCTGATACCGTAAAGTTCCAAACTTTCCAATTTTCTCTCAGCTAAAAAAAATCTGAACTAAACTTGTATATTATATTATATATATATATATATATATAATTTATCAAATTACATATATTATTCTATAAAAATGAAATATTTAACATTTTAAATATTAAGATTTAAATTTTGAAATTTGATTTAAAAAAATGTATATGATATTGATATTTATCAAAATAAAATAAATACAATGGATATAGAAAAAAGTTAAATATTTAATTAGAAAATAATTTTAAAAGGATCTATTTTTTAAAAAATTATGTTCGATAAGATGAGTTACAATTTAATAAAAAAGAAAAAATAGCAATATATGCATGTTTTACGTGATTAATTTGACATATTTGTAAAATAACATAATATTAGAAATAAATTTCATTTCGTCATTTACTCTCCCCTTAGTTTAATATATTTATTTTTCTATCATAATATGGATTTAATATCGGATGAAAAGTTAAGAAATTTTAGTGAAATTGAATTCATGCAAGATTGTATAATTCCTTAATAGAATTTGGCATAAAGTGAAAATGTCAAGGTTTAATACATATTGTGAATAAAATTAGAAGATAAGCATAACATGACATGAAAGATAAAAACTATTTATGAGATTCAATGCCACATTGTGGCCTTTGTCGTTGTCTTCGTGGTCTTTCATGTAGTCTATGTTCGGTTGATGGATCAGATAGTGGGGGAGGTGGTGGTCGAGCTTCATTATCATCATGTTTGTCATCATCATCATCCTCACTTGCATTATCTAATCTTTGAGAAGACATTGTTGGTTGATAACAATCCATGGATGATATTAGATTATATGCAGAGAGTGGGGGCGTGGAAGAAGTTCCAAATATATTATGTGGTGGTGTGTGAAATTAATTTGGTTGTGATGGGAACATGTTAAAAGTGGAAGCAACTTCGTGTTGATATGAAGATGGACCAGCCATGTTGTTTATGTTACCTATGTATCCGAACAACGGAGGTGGTTGAAAATTAAAATTGGCAACATTTGGAGCTTGAAATTGTTGTGCACTAGAAGATGATCCAATAGGTTGATAGTGCGGTTGCGGTTGACTTTGTTGAGGCTGCGGGAATGTGTCATACTGTGATAAACGATATGATTAGTTAACTATGATAAGTAATTGCAATATGCTACTTAATAAGAAGTGAACTTACTTCTTCATCGGACACTGATGCTTGTTGAGGGGTTATATACCGTATAGTATGTGAGATGTACCATTGCATATATGGTGCAGTGTCACGCAAATGACCGTTTCCACCAAACTGCTGCCCCTGAATTAGGCTGGTCTGTCGATCATTCCACATGGCTATCCACTTTTGATGATAATGGGGCCAATTTCTATCTGTCCTTCCTCGTATGTCATCTTTATGAACATCATCTAAGTTTAACGGGTCAAGTGGAATAGGTTGGCGTAACCCAAACTGCCTCATGACCCTATCTACTTGATGGAACTCAACTGTAGAGAAACAAATGAGAGGAACAATAACACGACTAACATCAAGGACGTCAATGATGATCAAACGGCTAATGTGATGTGCCTTGTAAGGAGTCCACAAGAACTAAAAAAATATGTTGTTAGCATGAGCGTGACAAGAGACATATATGTACAATTATGGTATAGTAGAAATTAAGAATAACCTCCTTTGGTTCTAGATGGTCAAATGTGTTCCGTAAAAGATGAAGTGTGTATGTAGGCATGCTTGTCCTTTGAGCTGGACGAGACCACCTATGATGAAGAATAATTAATTGTTAAAAAAAATAAGTATAAATCAAATTTATAATACATTGTTAAGGGCATAAAAAATAACCTCGTAGCCAATGGAAAGCCATGTCCTGCTTCAATGTCTTCATCACTAAGTGAGTCAATAGTGGGGGTAATAGAGGTAATTCTATACCATGCCCATGATTGCAAGAGCAACATACAACCTCCAATATTTGTTTGGTTGAAGTCGACCCCATGGTCTAGAGCACGATATAAACCCGCCAATACAGCTGCACCCCAACTATAATTGAAGACATTATTGAGGTCTGTCAATAACGGAAGATACATCAGATGAACTCGAGAAGCTGATGTATCTGGCATCAACAGACTTCCGATAAGTGTCAAAATATGTGCGCGAGCATGTTGACTAATTACCACCTCAGTTGCATTATCAGGCAGTTATCGAAATGAATTATTTAGCCAAGATAATTTGACCGTGATTCCTTTAATGACTTCGGCAGGTGGTAAGAACCCCAGTACTTCTTCACAAAGTGAGATTAGGTCACCAGATGTGACACCCGTTACTGCTTCTCCATCAATTGGGAGACCAAGTTGCAATGCAACATCCTCTAGAGTTATCATACATTCTCCAAGAGGAAAATGAAATGTATGCGTTTCTGTTCTCCATCTTTCAACTAGTGCTGTTATTAGGTGGTGATTGATATCAAAATCTGATATCTTTAGTAAGTGGTCAAATCCAGCATTATAAATCAAAGTTTGTACTCGTGGGTCAACCATGTCCAAATGTTTTAATACCCAAATTACATGACGTCGTGGCCGGAGAACCCTTTCGTTACCTTCCCAAATGGACTTAGTAACATGTTTGTGTTGTAGTCGTAATAGAGACATATCAAATGGAAGATTATAATTCAAAGCTATCACAATAAAAAACCTAAGATAGATGGAAATTTATGAGTATTTTGAGAAAACAAAATAAATATTAAAGCATACACTATAAAGTCAAAAAAATATACATATTAAAACAAAACAATAAATATACGTATTAAAACAAAACATACACTATAAAGTAAAAAAATATACATATTAAAACAAAACATACACTATAAAGTAAAAAAATATACATATTAAAACAAAACAATAAATATTAAGATGAAAGTTACAGTAACACTATTAAAAAATTAATAAAAACATACACTATAAAGTAAAAAAATCATTTTATAAAAATGATATGAATACATAATAATTTGTTGAACAAGTTAAAATATTAAACCTACTTCTAGTTAATAGTTAGATTAACGTAATACAATCACGCATGCAGTTTGATAAAGCTACTTCAAACTGATTCTACAATCTTTTAACAGCTGCAGTGAAGAAATCAAGCATGCAACACACAGATAGTAAAGGAGATAATAAGGTCCCAGTCCCAACACAAGTAAGGAAGAACAACTATTGAGAACGAGGGTGACGTATATATGAAAGCAGCTATCATATATCTCGAATATTTTTCGAACAAATCTAACATCCACCTGGGGTGGCTCAATGGGTAAGGCAGGTAAAGCAACCGCTTTAGGCCTCAAGGTCTCAAAGGCCTCAAAAAAAGTTAATATGCTTTAGGCCTAAGGCCACAAAGGCCTCAAAAAAATTTAATATACTTT
>Ga0209700_103816_pt1 | contig 28262 bp, 11 predicted proteins | sample SiratroredBW_FD_187528 | JGI IMG/M metagenome (GOLD analysis project Ga0209700, IMG submission 187528) | Root nodule microbial communities of legume samples collected from California, USA - Siratro red BW (SPAdes) (version 2) | ecosystem: Host-associated > Plants > Roots > Nodule | place: USA... | reverse complement strand
TTTAAATAATATATATATTTTTTATATTTGATGTGTAATTTATAATTTGAATAAAAATAATATTAAATAAACAATTTAAATTTATATGGAAGAAAAAAAAAACAAAATGTTAGTTTTAAAATTCAAAATGTTAAAATTTTTAAAATATAAACAAAGACAAAATAGAAACTTTTCCATTGTATACTGTGATACATTTGTTGTTACATATGTAAAGAGTTATAGTTTTACAGTTTAAAATGTTAAAATTTTAAAATATAATAAGAGATAAAATAAGAATATGAATTATATATTGAGTCTGCATATTCACAAATCTACCTTGTCATAGTTTTAAAAGAATTATAGCTTTAAAATTTAAAATGTTAGAATTTTACATACATCAGAAATCCCCGTTATTATTATAGATAAAATATTGTTCATGATAAAATTGAGTCTGCACAATCCCAATGTTATTGTAATTCCTATGAAGTTTACATAATTTTAAGTATCTCTCTTATTTTTAATATAATAATCAAAGTGTTCATCTTTTCCCTGTATTTGACATTTTCTAGTATCTCAAAATTTTATAAAGGAAGTTGGTGAATCAAATCATGCCCTGTTTTCCTTTACATTTCCAAACTTCAATAGAAATACCATAAGGTCGATCAACTTTACACATTCTCTCATATTCGTCTTTTATCTCTTCAACTTGAATTCTGTGGTAGTAAGCCAAATTGTGTTTGTCTTTCTGAATTTATAATTGTTACATATTACAAGCTGATAATTGTTTATCACATAAAAGTTTGTAAAAACAATTCTCTCATATTTGTTTGATATATTGCATGTGACCAACTTTTTCGTTGTTAATACATTTTACTATTTCCGGAAAACAAAAGCATTGTGTTCTGTTCTCCACTCTTTGTCCTTTGGCAAAATTCTTCAAAAGATTTTGATCTTGTCTCATCATTTACAAGTTTTTTTTTTTTTTTTTTTTTTTTTTTAAAATTTTTTTTTTTTTTTTTTTTTTTGTCTTATTTCTAAAATTTTGTTACATGCTCAATTATTAGTATCATTGCATCGTGAATAATTGATGACGAAACTAATTCAATTGCGTTCGGAAGTAGCATGCAACAAACATCAAACAAATAACAAGCATTGTGTTTGTAACTTCCTTTTTATCATAAATTCTTATGTCTTGAACACTTAAAAGTTCACCACAATAAATTGTCATCATTCTTTAATTACCTTCTTAATTTTCTTAGACTTTTAATCCCAAATAAAAAAATGTTGTAATTCCAATGTTAACTTCTTCCAATGACAGGTATATCTCCATTTAGCTACCACTACTTGTTTCTTGAATTTATAATTTGTTTGGTTCTCTATTTATGATTCTTAAAATGAATATGAAGGATCAAAATTCTATGTTAAGTAACAAGAGTCATTTTCGAAAATTATCTCGCAAATTAGTATTTTTTTATTAAAAAATCAATTGGTATATAATGCTGAACTTTAACTTTTATTAAAGATTAGAATCTCATCTCTCATTATAAATTCTATGTTAGTGTAAGGTAAAAACAAAAATGATGTTGTAGTTCCAAAGTTAACTTCTATAAATGACTTCTGTTTAGAAGTCAAAGGTATATCTCTTTTCAGCTATCACCACTTGTTTCTTGAATTTATAACTTATTTGATTCTCTATTTATGATTCTTAAAATAAACATAAAGGATCAAAATTCTATCTTACTTAACAAGAGTCACTTTAAAAAATTATCTTGCAAATTAATATTCTTTTATTAAAAAATAATCAATTTGTATATAATGCTGAACTTCAAGTTTTATTAAAGATTATAATCTCATCTCTCATTATAAATTCAACTGTTCAAAATATGAAAATCATTTAATTTTTTTAAAAGCAAAACTTCCACAAGCTCGTTTAAATTGCTCCGTCTCACTACCAACATACCTATTTAGATCACCAATATTATCTAAAATAATGTTTTACTCTAAACCAGTTCAATTTTTTTCAAAACTTTTTTTTCAAAAATACTTTTTGATCCTATTTGTGCTATATTTTTGTGATATTCCATACAATCACTAAAGCTAAAGATATAACCCAATTTTCTGTATGAATATCAGTTTAAATCGTATAGGATATTAATCCATATATTTTTCTCCAATACATTTATAATCAGATATTCAATTAAAAGAAAATTACATTAAATCAATCTTTCTACAAACATTTTTATATTGTATCTCATTGGGGTCACCATTGATTAACCTCTAGGTGTGAAATGTTTTCATGTAACAATGTAAATATTTGACACTCTTGAATAGATTAACTTTTTGACACCTTATAATTGTAATTGGTTTGTTAACAAGTTCTATTGAGAAGAATTAAAAGTCATGTCATTCCTCTTGAGCCTTTATCCTTTGAAGAGTGACAATTCAAACCTTTAGAGTTTGGTGTAGTTATTCATTTTCTTTTCTCAGTAGTACTTGTGTGTGTTCATCACATATTTTTTAAATTATATTGATTTCTCATTATCTCTTCCTAATTCTTCTTACATTCGTTATACAATATCACCTCTGAACTTTTTTATTTTGCAACTTCAGATCATTCGTAAAGAGAATATTCATCATTATCTTACATTTATAAATTATTTCACCCTCTTATGTTTTTCTCTCACGTTGTACAGTAATGTAAAAACAATTTTACCTACTTTCTAATGGGTGTCAAATTAATATATTCAAAGTATTTTCAGGTGAAGTTTAGGTCTTAAGTCGTAACATTAGTATTTATATTCTTGTTTTCTTCGCTTATCACATATTAAAAAATCCTTAAGTTTGGATTTTGATAACCTCAATTTTAAAGAATTACTTTTAACTTTTCTCACCGAGGGTACCTTAAATATATTATACAATTTTATGCAATAAACAGTTATTAAATAGGTTGGTTAGTACCTTAAACTATTTCAAATTAGTGTACCATTCAAAATTTATATGGGTTTACACTATTTAAAAAAATAAAAAAAATCTCTAACTTCGAATCATTCTTATAATTGAAATTAGAGTAACATATTGATGATAATGAAAAATTCATCGTTAGATATGAAAAAAATTTATTATCTAATTGAATCAATATTTTAGAGATACTTTATAATATGTTATCAAGATCACATACAACTACGGATTAGATAGCACGAAGCCAAGAAACAATGGGTGCACACTGTATCCGCAATATACAAATATTTTTAATATGACATCATTAATAAATGATTAATTTAAAAAATAAAGAAGTATTGTTCACTGCTATTTTCCCGAATGAATAAATTATATTACCATTCTATTTTAATTTCTTAGCAGTATTTTTCATAAGTGAAAACGAGATTTGAAAACAAAAAAGAGAATAAACGGATTGTTTACCAGGTCCATACGAAAGCAAGAGTCAATATCCAAATCAACGTAGCCAGTTACGGAGTTGAACGGACCACTGTAATCTAAAACAAAACCTCTCAAGTGAGAAGAAGAACACATTGTGGTTGTTGATTTTTCTGTTGCCCACGCGCCATTCACATGTCAACCAAACGTGAATAGGAATATAGAAACAATTCTGATGGTTGTTTGAAGCACGGAAATAAAAACAAAAAAATAATAATGAATAAATAAATTAGAGATTCCAGAACTTGTGGGGGAAGAAAAATGAAAAGGAATTTAGAATATGCGGAGAGTTATTCGTTGGTTTGCTGCAGCAGCACCATAAGGAATGAATGAGAGTGGTGACTTAGAGCACGCAAAGGGAAACCTAAATTAAATTAATTATATTAATTATTAATTAATTCGATTCTTAAAATGTAAAATCAGAAGGTTAACCTAATATTGAGAAATAGAAAAGATAGTATTATCTAGTTTGCACATTTGAAAAACAAAACCTAGGGAAGGGGAAGTAACGCAAACCAAAACGCACAACATTCACATTCATATTCACATTGTAAACTCTCAATTCAGCGTGCCGTTTCTTAAGCTTCCTTTCTCTCCTTCCTCTCTCTCTTCGCAATCTCTCCAATTTCCTTTCTTCTTCGCTTCCCTTCGCTGCCAGGTAAATCACCTTCCTCTATCTTTTCTCTTTTTTTTTTTTTTTTATTTTTTTTTTTTTTAATTTTTGTAATTCGAATTAATTGGGAGTGAGGGATGATACTTAATTTGCGTTGATTTTGGTTGTGTTTGAAGTTGATCCGATACCCATTGCTCTGTTAATTTCGAATTTCGACTCTCTTTGGCTTTACCACTCGTCGCAATTCTTGTACTTCTTTCTTCCTGTTTTTGTTATTACACTGTTTTTTTTTTCGAGTGGTGAGAAATGTTAGGGCTGGAATCCCTCTTTGAATTCTGTGTTGTGTGTAGGCTAAGTGGTTCGTTAATCCAATACCAGCGCCGATTTTCGTTGTTGGTTTTTTTCCCGTTTGACTTTGCTCATTGCTTTATTCTTGGTAGAACTGAGTTCGGCTTCTTTGTTGCTGCTTCCCCTTGAAGGCATTTTCTGAAACTTTCAGTTTTATTTCTTTTGGGTTATGTACTGAAACTGGGAATTAGAGGGGTTTTTCGGTCAATTTCCCTTTTGAGTGTATGCACATCCTGATAGGAAAGCATTGCATTGTATTCATATTAGATCATATTTCCCTTTTTGACTCTCCCTGCAATGGGCGGTTTTTGTTGTAGATTCTATATGGACTAGTGATATGATCAAAATAATATATACAATTGAGGGGTAATTTACTCGCAGGAAATTTCTGGGAGTTTTTCTTCACATGTTTGCTATAGCATATAATTTTCAGTGAAATTAATTTGTACTTTTACATGTAAATAATATTTTAAACTTCGTTTTTGCTAGGGAGCATCTGCATCCTAAGGTTTATTTTATCGAAATGACAGAAACATTTTGCCGTATTTCGTGCTAGAGAGGGAGAGTATATAACTGAATTGTTCTTTTTTATTTTTCCATTATTGAGGTTGGACATTTAGTAATGGAAGTTTAATACTAAATTACTCTTCCTTGGCCCTTCAAAATGCATATTACTGTATTTAGGAATCATGAAACTGAGATGTGACAAACTAATGCAGCTCACAGGGGGGTCTGTGTAACTTTCAATAACAGGTACAAGCATAGAATGCATAATGTAAAACGCAGAAAGCACAAGTCGGTATTTGGGCATGATTTGAGAATTAGATCCTGCTGGTTAATTAGTCATTATAGGATCTGTTGTACTCTTCTATTCCCGTAATTGTGTTGAAAAAGTAGAACCCTTGAGAATGTATTGACTGAAGGGATGTGCATATTTATTTGAGGGTAGTCACTCTATCTTCTTGTGCCTTTTATATAGGCAATCAATACTAGATGATGCTGGGTTGCATTTTTGTGCCTTCCTGTTTCCTTTGTAAACCAGATTTTATCCTCCAGATATCTAAAATGAGATGATCCTAGGTCCCTAGTTGTATGCCTGTCAATGTGAGTTGAACTCTAATAGCCATCCTGGTTGATATATTTTTATGAGAATAGTCATAATTTGAAGTCTTTTTTCTTAATTCTTCTGAAGGGGGTGATGTTGAAACAGTATTTATGTATGTAATAATTCTGTAACAGGATTCAAGAGGTAGGATAAAATGTGTATTCATATTAGTTTGAAGACTGTGAGAGATGGGACAGTTGTTGGGGCTAAGGGGGTGAAATTGTGAGATATATTAGCAGGCTATTGTGGCTTCATCTTAAACAACAGCTTGTCCTTGTTTGACTCTTATGAAATTCACTATGATGTGTGAGTGTCCACATTGTCAACATGACTTTTACCACTTGGTAGAGGGAGGGACCACTGGTTTGAAATCCTATGGGTCAGTATGTGTCTCTATGTGACTCACTTGATCTTTTGTATCTTTTCTCAAGTTCTAAAATATAGCTAATTCAATTAAAAAAATCATTGATAAAGGGATCCAATATTATTCTTAAGAAAGTGGATTTTAACCTAATTTAACTTTATAAAACCGGCTTGATAAAGTGAGATTTGTATCTACCTATACATTATTGTATAGCCATATCTCTCTCCAACGGACACCCTCACACTAAGGACCGGACATCTTGAGTGTGAGACTAAGGAGAACTCGATAACGTTTAGCATGATAAGCCCAACAAGGTTGACTAAGCTCTAGATGACTCTAAATAGTTCTGATACCATCTTAAGAAAGTGAATTTTAAGTCTAACTTAATTTTACAAAACTGATTTCATAAGATGGGGTTTGCACCCATTTATGTATTATTATGTAGTCATATCTCTAATTGATGTGAAATCTTGAACAATTGTCATAAATTATATACCACTGCACTGTTTTAGTTGTTATTCCTGGTGATATTTAATTGACAGAGAGGAAAATTTATTGTTTAATTTGTTCTGATATCCAAGATAGTCTACCATGGTTTGTAGACAATTTTCATTCAAACTTCGAAATTGAATTTGAATTTCATTAAAATCCACCTTGCTTTTCACATTAGTACTCGATTTGAATTTCTGAAGTATCACTATATCGGTATACATTGATGGATAAATACTGTGGTTGCAGGTGTACCTTCTATAGTAACAGAAAGTCAGTGGTGGTGGAAGGTTATCAGAAATAGATGAAACAGCTGTTCTAAATTTATAATGTCTGGACTGATTGAAGGACTTCCTGATGCTGTTGCAATTAGGTGCCTTGCACGGGTTCCTTTCTACCTTCACCCAGTGTTAGAGCTTGTCTCTCGATCGTGGCAAGCAGCTATTCGGAGCTCTGAACTATTTAGAGCTCGGCAGGAGGTTGGATCGACTGAGGATCTGTTATGTGTCTGTGCTTATGAACCAGAGAATTTATGGCAGCTGTATGACCCTTTGCGAGATCTCTGGATTACAGTTCCTGTTCTTCCATCAAAGATCAAGCACCTTTCCCACTTTGGTGCAGTTTCCACTGCTGGAAAGTTGTTTGTGATTGGTGGTGGAAGTGATGCTGTTGATCCTTTAACTGGGGACCAAGATGGTTGTTTCGCAACAGAAGAAGTCTGGTCATATGACCCTGTAGTCCGACAGTGGGCCCCGCGTGCACCAATGCTTGTCCCACGTTCTATGTTTGCATGCTGTGCTTTGGATGGGAAAATTGTCGTAGCTGGGGGCTTCACTAGCTGCAGAAAGTCAATATCTCAAGCAGAAATGTATGATCCCGAGAAGGATGTTTGGATTCCAATGCCTGATCTTCATCGCACTCATAATTCAGCTTGCTCAGGAGTAGTGATCGGCGGAAAGGTGCATGTACTGCACAAGGATATGTCAACAGTGCAAGTTTTAGACAATGCGGGGTCTGGGTGGATTGTTGAGGAATGTGCATGGCTCCAAGGTCCGATGGCAGTTGTCCGTGATGCACTCTATGTGATGAGCCATGGATTAATCCTTAAACAGGACAAAGAAGTGAGAAAGGTTGTAGGTTCAGCATCTGAGTTTCGAACGAGAATTGGATTTGCAATGGCTGGACTAGGTGACGAGTTATACGTGATTGGAGGCTTCATTGGCCCTGACAGATGGAATTGGGACATTAAGCCATTATCCGTAGTTGATGTTCTCACACTTGGAAATGAGAGACCAACTTGGCGCCAAGCAGCTCCAATGACTTCGTGTCGTGGTACTATTCTTGGTTGTACGCTGCTGAGAATTTAGGCTTTCGCATTCTAGGTTCTAGTGTTATTTGTTCTCGCAGGATTTGGATACCTTCGTAGACAAAGAATCAGTTGTTCAATGGTTTCCCTGTTTTGTATGTAAGCCATAATATTTGTCCTTGTTTTTATGTTGATCACATGCAGTAACGAGTTGAGTTTCTGTATCTGTTCTGTTTGTAGTAAAACAGTTAATGATCACCATTAACAAGGCAACAAATCGGTTCTATTGATATTCCCATCCCACCTTGAAATTCATCATTTCACTAGGAAAAATAAACTTCATTTAGCTATTCACCCTTTTTGTTCTGTGACTGAAGTTTGATTGTTTTGATTTTGATTTTGTTTTTTCCTTCAAGAAGAGGGGGGGAATTTGACTAGAGTGAAGCATTTATGACTAACAAAATTTTGGACTGAAGATAATTTGACAAAGGTAAAGAGAATTCAGATTTGACTTTATTATTGATATGAAACTCGAGAACACTATTGAAGGAGAACTCTTTCCCTCTCAATATATCACATGATATTAGTTTATCAATATTAATAGTATACAGGGAAACAGCAGTGATTTACAATCTTTTAACCGCTTGAAAGTAAATGCTAGCTGGACCGTAGTAAAGGAGCGGAAAAGGATAACCATTTGAGGAGGTACGGTTTCAATGCATGGATTGAAACTTACCAACTTGGGTCCCTGATAGTGAGTTAGAATAGGCTTAAAATAAAAGAAGGAAAAACTTTCAATTATTTGGCGATTAAAGCTGAGGTCCTAATTATGATCGCATTCCTTTATTTTCACACTTTATACATTGTTTTTAGTATTTGTCTCATTAAAAAAATTCTAAAATATGGAGAACGTGATCAACCACAGGAATAATGAAAATTATCCTCTGGAATTGGAGATACTACTTTAAACATAAATAATTTGCATCAATCTTGATTGTGTCTTTATCAAGTGAGTATTTTAAATTCATATGAATTATTTTATTCTTGATACATTATTTATTTTAATCTTATATTCTATATCTGAGTCGAATTTTTATGTTATGAATAATTTCAATTATTAGAATCAAATGCCTTAAACAATCAGTTTCGTGAATTCACGTCACTCTTTTTTTCTTTTAATTTGACTGTCTGAGTTTCTACGTGCATATGCACTGATTTAAATTTGATCCGTACTTTAATTCCTTTTGAATCCGCTATCTATATATATTGCAAAAATTAAATATAACATCATACATTTTAAAATTTAAGACCTAATTTTTATAAAAAAAAATTATTACAATATATTAACATAACATAAAATATAATAATAAATCTTAAATAAAATCCTAAGTCCTAAGAATAAAAAAATACTTTTGTCTTTACAAATATATCTAATAAAATGTTAATTAGATTAAGTATAAAAAAGACTCTTATTTTGGAATAAAAGCTGCAAAACAAGCTTCGAAGAAGAGAACAAAGAGAAAGAAGTATAGGATGAATCAATTGGACTAAAGATTCAAGCTCAATTCCTCTTCTCTTGCATATTCTTATATTCAATATAACATTCATCACCACAATTGACTAAGCTTTCCTTATATTAAGATTAAATATAATCTATCACTTTTTTTACTATTTTTCTTTATTCATATATATTTCATCTTTTTATTCAATGCTATTGGGTTGGTTTTGTTCTTAATTCTAAGGTGATCACCTATCCTTTGATTTTTAGTTTAGATTCAAAAGTTGGAACAATTTCTAAATCTGAGCTAAATCAAACAATGTAATAACTTAAAATGTTAGGTAGAAATTTAAAATTATTAGTGAATTAATATTGAACTTAAGGTAAAAATTTTGTTTTGATTATTTCATAAAAGTTTGAATGATCTTTGAAACTTCAATAATGTTGAATGATTGAATAAAAACATAAATAATTGTATATAAGTACATGTAAGGAAGATAGGTGAAATTCAAAATCTCGATACTTTTTATAATTATTATAATTTAGTCTTACTTTTGCTTGATTTTAAGTAAATTTTATAAATCTAACTTTAAATGAACAATACTTCAATAGAACTTTTTGTAAATATTTTGATTGTAGGTTAAAAATAGATGATAGATATCATTGAATATTACATAAGTCTCTAAAGATACAATATTTTTTAAAGATATTACATTAGCTTAGTTCGTTTTTTAAGAGAAAATTTATAACATGTGATTATTTCAAATGACTTTTTGTGTAAAATCCGAAAAATATTTATTACAATAAATAAGTATATATATATATATATATATATATATATATATATATATATATATATATATATATATATATATATATATATTATTTTGTGATATTATATATTGCACATTATTTCCTATCAAACATAAGTATGAAAATGAAACATAACATTCATAAGAAGACTCAAACTTGTGTGCTCAAGCTTAATCCAATAAGGTTATCTAAGATAAAATTCAAATATTAGATCATCAATATTATAATTAACAATTATTATTCACACTTAAGATTTACTAGTCTATACATGTTTGAGTATTAGTGTTTTTATAAGTGGATGTGTGAAAGTCGATATATTATTCACCTTATGAAGTAACCACGCTTCACCTTATCACTCATTAAGCCCAATATTATTTTGGTTTGTAGTTAGAAATTATTGAAATGAAGAGGTCCTGGTGGTGAGTATGAACTTCTCACCAGTTGATATATTAGTCTAGTTGACTTAGGTCATGAGTGAAGTCAAAATGTATTTGTTAAAGTACAAACTTTTCATACTTAATATACAATTATATAACAACTCATACATGATTCCAAATCTCAGATTCATGAGGTTAATTTTATTCACATTCCATCACTATCATCAATACATATGAATCATAGATATCAAAATATCATTCCATCAATATTCAATAATCTTTACAACATAAAAACTACACTTAATTACCAAACTATTAAATTGTAATTTTTATATAGGTTTACATAACATATAATCAAACAATTTCATTAAATAACATACCTGTAAAAGAAATTGGAACTTGAGACGATGTCCCCTTAACATTCATATCTTATAACTTAGGATACTATTGAAAAATTTAAAATTTCCCTTACCTAAAAAGTTCAATCTCAAACTAATTCAAAAGTCAAATTGCAAAAAGCTCAACTTAAACTAATTCAAAAGTCAAAATATATTATAACTTCAAAATAAAGAAATTTAGAGTAAATTATCTAAATATAAGCAAAATTTAGTATATAGTAGAATAAATTAAGAGAATGAATTTTCTCAATTGACCTTTAAAGTAACTAGGAATCTACTGTTTGAAAAGTTCATTGTGTAAAAATGATCCTTACTCTTTTGTTATGTTACTACATAATGTAATCAAATTTTAAAATAAATGAAATAGAGAGAAAAAAACTAAAAAAAAAAAAAAAAACTATCAAAAAATGACGAGAAAGAATATATGAGAAAAGAGAAGAAAATATTAACTTAGATACATCATCCTTTACACCAATAATCAAACTATTTAACTATTTAAGATTTATCTAGAATATATATGTTTATATAATAAATAATTGAAATAGGCATTTTGATTACAAATTAATATATGTAACCAACAATATAAATAATCTCAGATAATTTTCTACTTTATGTAGCTCACATTATCATTTAAGGATAAATAACAATTTTATTAACCTTTATAATAAATACTTTTAAAACAATACTAATAATCATAACTCACAGTTTGCCATTAAACTCATAGTTTCAATGTATTAAGAATGAAGATCGATTTTTAAATATATTTTTAATTTCTTAAATTTGTAGTTAATTTGTGGTTTTTACAAATTTAAAAAATAATTTTAATTTTATATTTTAAAAATAAAAGTTTAAATTTTCAGTTCGAACGCCTTCTACCAAATCATCATAAAATACTTTATAAAAGAATACGAGATCTTTGGCCATAAGAATGTAAAGTCAAATAAACTAAGTGTAACTAATGAGACATGCAAACAAATTTGTTAATACATTGAAAATAATGACCCTTGTTTTTTCAAATTACAAAACAAAAAAAAAATAATTTAAATTTAAGGAAAAAAATTATTTTAAATTTTAAAAAATAGAAAATATATTTAAACGTGGAAGTTTTATTTTCCGTTGGTGGGCTATAGAGAGACTAAAAAGCCCAATATTTGGAACGGAGAAGCGCCAAACCCTAAGACGGAGGTTAGTTTCTCAGTGGCAGCATGGATTCGGAACCCAAGAAGGACACTGAGGTCGCTCCGGCACTCATCGCCGTTCACCCCGACCAAAGCTCCGTCGCCGTCGCCGTCGCCGTCGGTCATCACCTTCGCATCTTCGACCTCCTGTAAGCAAAACTTCATTTCTCTCACCTCACTTCAACTCGCTTATTATACTGATAAACCCGCAGTGCCGGTTCCGCAGTTTCCTTAACGGACGACTCCGACGCCGTCCCCTCCCACACTGATAACATCAGAGCCATTCGCTTCGGCGCCAAAGGAAAACTACTCGTATCCGCCGGTGACGATAAAACCGTCAAGGTCTGGTCAACACAGTCATGGCGTTGCATCACCAGCGTGTAATTTCGACCTCTCTCTCGTTCTCTTTTTCACGTGCACTGTTCCAATTCAATCATTGAGTTTCTTCCTTTTTGTGCTGATGAAATTAGGTCCTCCGAGAAGAGAGTGTCCGCAGTTGCAATTAGCGACGACGGAACCTACGTTTGCTTCGGCGACAAATTTGGTCTTGTTTGGATTGTGGATCTCGATCCTCCGTTACGCGATAAGAAACCGGCACCTCTTCTTTCGCACTATTGCAGTATTATCACTAGCTTGGTCTGTCACTTCTCGTGTTTTTGCTTCCTTTTGCTTTTCGAATTAAGTTAGTTAACTTTCTTCTAATTGTTCCTACGCCATTGTCTTCTGCAGGAATTTTCCCCGGATGGTCGCTTTATTTTAAGTGCTGATCGTGATTTCAAAATTCGTGTAAGTTATATCATTTCAAAATTCGTGTCCGCTATTGCTCTTATTTTTTTTCCCCTGTAATAATATATCCATTTCGCAGGTTACTTGTTTTCCCAAAAAGCCCTTAAACGGAGCTCACGAGATACAAAGTTTCTGTCTCGGTCATACAGAGTAAGAGTTGCTTCTGTTATTCTTGAATTTGATGACGTTCAGTGACTGCTATTATCAAATTTTAATGATTGTTGATACTGGGTATGTTTGCGTAATTTATTCTATTGTTTAACAATACTAAAGGGCATTTCAAATGCTTAATTTTTACTGTACCTTTTATAGCAAAAACTCAATTCCTATTTCATTGCTGTACTAGAAAAATGAGTTGGCTAGAAGAACTTGTTATGAACAGAAAAACAACAATGGAGGGAGAACGAATTAAATTAAAAAATGTAATACATTATGGGATCTATTAAAATAGGTTAAGAACTCATTAAAGTTTAGCACAAGAGAAAAACACGGAAAGTTCTTTAGTTATATGTGGTTTCAAAAAAATGTGTTAAAAACTTACAATGCATTCTAGCATTGGAGATGACCTAAGTTATTGAGATCATCTTATATAAGAGATATTTTCAGAGTTATGGTTTCTTGTACGCTTACTTTCCTCCTAGACTTGTTTTTTCGGTTTTAGACTAAATGAATATGCATCTCTTTGCAGGTTTGTTTCCTGCCTTGCCTTCGTCCAGACTCAGGAATGCCCTCAAGGCCTTCTTCTCTCTGGCAGTGGTGATTCCACAGTTAGTAATTCATTAAACTCTTCAGGATTCAGGCATACTATCTATTTTCTCTTAGATGAAAGCAATATGAAACTGTGAATTACCTTTTTCAGGTTCGATTGTGGAATGTCGACTCTGGATCACTTCTAGATACTTGTGAGGTTGCAATTCAGGTATTTCTTTTAATTATTGGCGGCTCAAAGTTGTATAATTGTTGTTTTTTTTTTGTCTTCATTTCGAAAGCATTTCAAAAATTATTAGTGGACCTATTCTTCTCATAAATGAAATAAATTTTATTGATTTCCATAAGATTGTGGATTTACTACTTTTTGCTATTGAGCTTGGTTTTTACTTTCTTATTCTGCATCCTCTGTTTCCAAAGGCAGGACTTTTAGAGTCTGGTGGGAAAGCAGAGGAGCATGACCATGCTGTTACTGATTTATGCACCGTCCTTGATGGTTTGCTTGTTGCTGTGGCCATTCAGAGGTAAGTCTCTCACTATAACATTCTGTCATATTGAGAATTTTGTTTTGGTTTACTAACAAGTTTTATTTGGCAACTCTGTAGTTTGCAAGGCATAATATTGTTGAGTTGCAATGTTTCTGCAAAAACTCTTTCTGTTGCCAAGGTAATTGCTCTTACACCTGCTTGAAGCAACCATTATTAACTTGTGTCATTCTGGTAATATTTAGTTAGGGTTTGTGTCTATTTTTAACATGTGAAGTTATATATTTTTATTAATGTTGTGAAAACAAAACTAACTGCTGATACATAAGAAGGGAAATATTTGTTTCTAATGGTGGGCCTTTATAATGATGGGAACATTCCAGGTGGTTTCAATTGCTGGAGAGGCCTTTGTCCCTACCTGCTTGGGGAGCAGTCCCTCTACAGTAAAATTGTGGATGGTTACTGGCGTATCTAGTTTACCTGGTTGTAATTATCCCGCCTTGGCTCGTGTAAGAGTAATTTCTGATATAGATGTTGAGCAAGAACCAGTGGTTTTGGGAGATGATAAAGTACCTGGGGGAGAAAAACTGCTAGAAACGTTGCAAGGAACTGCATCAGTTGATGACAATGCTTTTTTAGCAGCAGCTGAAGCTGTCAAAACAGCAATGTGTCACCTGTTGATAAAAAAACAATACCCTTCAGAGAATAGAGAATCTAGGAAGAAATGCAGAAATGATAGAAAACTCAAGGGTTAGCATTTTCTGTTTTCATTTTGTTTTTATTAATATATGAAGCAGTTTAGGACGGTTTCCTCGATCACCACTTTCCAAAGGATATTAAGGATCCATTCTTTTTATTCTGATAAACTGTGCATCTTAAATATTAAAACAAGATTGCCATAAATTTTGTTCTGTCATTTTAACATTGTTCTTGACATCTTGTATCTGTTGTTCATCACTGTTTATCTATACCATTTCCTGAATTCAGCTCTTCTAAATTGTACAATAACATGAGGCAATTTTCGTCATGTGTGCGAGAGCGTCTTTTGTTGAACTTCAATGCTGAGCTGATGCGCTGGTTGTTGCGTGCAATATCACATTGAGTACATCACTACGACTCAACTAGTGGATGAGTTGAAAAAATAGGATACAAAATTTAAATATCATGGTTAATGAAATAATCTAAATTGATAGATTTAATTAAAAATTTCAAAATAGGTTAATAAATTACTTATAAATTGGTTTGAATATAAATTGTCCAATATTATTAGAGAAAACGAGTTAATAAAATAATCCAATGTTAAACACATCTTGAGAAAAAAAAATCTTTTTAAAATGTTGTTTTTTTCTTTTTTATCCATAGTTTGACAAATAATGACTAATGTACGAAGGGCGGTGAATTGAAATTCGGATAACTTTGTGAAAAAATTATAAATTGTCTTTGTGAAGGATGGTGAATTGAAATTTGAACAACGTTGCGAAAATTATAAATTTTGTCTTTGTGAAGGATTCAATTGATGTTGAAAAAAATTGTTATAATTGTGAGATGGGTTAATGATTACAAGAAGATGGATAAACAAGTATAATAATGAATTAATCCTATGTGATTTTCATACAATGAACAATAACATTAATAATAAATTCAAATAAGCGACAGATGTAGAAGATTGCATGTTAAGAAATTCCTTTGGTTAATTCTAAACCTCTGACTACTACCTTCACTCTTTGTATTATTTCTTATATTGTTTATCATTTGCATGAATCCTTACAAATACTCATGAAAAAAATGTACATTTGTTGCATCAAACCTAACATAGAGATATCTCAACCTTGCGGCCAAGATTACAACTGCAGATCACTTGAAAAACATAGACCTTAGAGTCCATGATCCATGATTCTCATTGATATTTGTTTAAACTGTGAAGCATTGCCATATATTATAAATTAATTAGATATATGAGTTATTTATGCAGTGTAAGAAAATATACATGTTAAAGCTCTCAACCAACTCCGAAATCTGTAACCGATTATTATATTTTCTTGTAATGGATCATAAATATATCCATTTTTTGTTTTTATAATTGATTGAAGTGTTTTTTTTTTCGCTTGAGTTTCATCTACGAACAGTATCATATATTAGAACAAATATATTTTAAATATTCAAGTTTTTATTATTTTGTAACCGATTAGGACATTCGTGTAATTAGTTAATTACCATGTTTTAATTGTCTAAAAAAATACACCAAAAACAATTTAGTTTGTTCCATGAATTTTAGAATTTATTACAATAATACCAACTTGTAAATTTTGAAAGTCCTAAGTTTTAGTAATCAATTTTAAACTTTAAAAAACATTTTTCAAGACATATGACATGTTCTAACAATTAATTGAAATGAAATTGGGTGATCGATTCTAATTTTAAGTTATTTTCAGATTGGAGATATATTAGATTTCTGTGTATATAGACTTTTTGTATTAAGTGTATAATGACCTAACATTCTTAAGATGCCCAAGATTACTTAAAAACCCAATTTTCCCCAGAGTAGTGTCCTGTCCTTATCAAAGTTTCTTCAACACAACTTGTGTAGGACTTGTCATGATTACATTTTCATTCCCATTAATATCTTTAATTTCTTATTTTTAGGGGTAAAATGAGTTCATTCCTGCAGTCAATGAGTTCTGGGCTTTGTAAACAAGATTGTTCCATCAATGACGTGTCTTGGGCCCATGTCATCATATAAATGATATATCAACACATCAGCACCTGTTGAGGTGAAAAAATTAATAACTATCAAAATGATTGGATTGATGAGTTCAATAGCCATTGGCTCAAACAAGCAACTCCACTCATTTGATTCTCTAAACTGATAATGATAGCAAGTTGGTGCTGTCATTACAATCAATATCAGAAAAACCAATAGTTCCACCAAGAGAAAAAAAAACCTCTGGCTTTACACACAAGCAACGTTATATAAAAATTTCAGACGAAATCACCATCATATTTTACTTAGTTAGAAACTCCATATATAATACGCACAACAATGTCACTGCTTATAATTTGCAGGGATGGAAATTAATCATAAAGTTGTTTTAAGTGATCACAAGAAAAAAAATGTTAGAATTATAGATTAAAACTTGAAGACTACAATAAATAAAAAATTAAAATTATATATAAAAATAAAAAAGACTAAAATTATACTTTAGATAAAAATAAATTAAAAAAATGGTGTATTGATTGAGTCTCAATCATTACCCACCACCAAAGGCATACTCTTGTACTATTAATTAGTTTGACATATAATGATTTTGTTAATGGAGTACTACTTCATTGAAAAATTGTTTGGTAGATGCTGACGTGGCTTTCTAATCTTTTCTCCAAAGAGAAAGTGAGAAACAATGGAATGGAAGCAGATAAACAGTGGCATGACATGTTACCATGCGTGTAAGGACACGATTCCTCCTCATTTTAGAAAATGTAACTGCCGTATACATCTGTATAATGTATACGTATATGTATACATGTATAAAACTCTTCAAATGAATCTGATTAACAAAACCGTTTTCAATATACACCATGATGCATAATGAAAACAAATATGAAATCTCAAAGAGTGATAACTTTAATGCATTTAATATGAAGCTAATTGAAGCACTATGTCATATAAATATTGAGTTTATATTATCATATTAACGAAGAATGAAAATAATATACACAAAAAATAAAACAAAAAAAAAAAAAAGTTGTGGACATGCAACTATGAAATTGATTCATTCATTAATTCACGTTAGCAAGTAATAGTCTAAATTTATATTAATAATAATGATACGTGTTGTGTTCTTGCGCATAACATCATCCTCATCCTTAATGTGTCGAATGCTCTATGGTTGTGACAAGGTGGTCCTGTGTTTTTTCAACATTTTTCTAGAAAATAGCCGCACACCAAAGATTGAAGTAATTATCGTAGGTTATGGCAATAACTTCATCCTTATCCAATATGAGAAAAAACGGAGTCACGTAAATCTCGCGATGAAAACCATGCATATGTTTTTTGCTATGTTCTAACACTGAATTGAAGAGTCGCATGAAGATGAAAAAGTAGGGTTTTGACTATGGTGATTTGCAGAGGCAACATGGCAGTTCCATTTGCACGTGTTGACGTTGCTTTTAGGACCCCTCCTCCATATTTGGCTGCATTATAATTAACATCAACGTAGAGTGGTGACACTCTACCTAACTCCTTTATCTCATTCCTCTATCACTATATGCCTCAACTCTTCTTGTCTTCTTCCTACCCAAACCTCATAATTCAACCCAACACTTACTATTTTTCACCACCTATTTCTATCATTCATAACACTTTTACTTTAAACCACTTCTTTTTCTTCATTTTTTGAATCTTTGTAATGTCATATAAAGTTTGGTATTCTACACTCATTCACGTTAATACCAAGCATATCAATCCCACTGTTTAGTTTTACTTAATAGCTCTAGCATCCATCTACTTATAAATATTTCAAATATTTTATTGTTAATATCTTTTTTCATAAGTAAATTTTGTAAGCAATTATGTTCGTGTATAAGCAATTTTACTATCAGCAAATATTGTTTAACTTAAATAACCTTTATAAAGGAAATTCGCCCATGGTTACGATTTTCTTTCCTATTTAAACACTATAAAATTTTAAAAAATTAGTTGTCTTCTATTTGATTAATTTACATTAAAAAGGTTGATCTCTTTTGTATTGGAAAAGTTTTATGGAAACTTTAATTTAAAAAATAAAACTTAATCATCCTGATGATTAATTTTGATATTTTTGAATTTCTGACTTAACTAGTGTATAATGGAGCCAAGATTAGAACGAGTCAAGTCAAACTGTATTAAAATCAAAATTAATTTTATTAGTTTAATATATATTTAATTGCTGGATTATTATTTTATAGATGTCACGTAGATACAGACATTTTATCAGTGTAAGATAATAATTGATAAGGATTGTTATACCTAAATGAAAAAAAAAAACATATATTCTAATTTTGTGTGTATTAAATGACAAAAAATAAATAAGTTTTGTCCTGTTTCATCTTCACATCCCTTACATTACACTGATTTAAGTAAAACCAAGTCTGAATCTTTTAAACGATATTTCTGTTTTAAATATTGTGAATGAAAAACATTATTATAAAAAACCCCAAAATGGGTCAATACTTAAAAAATGTTTCTGGTTAGTAAAAGAATTTTTAAATACATAAAAAAAAACTCTTTGCATAACACTCCCTGATTATTAGCACTATTCCAGATTTTTTATAATTTTTTTTGGAAATGTAATAGTAATGCCCATTTTTTCCTCTTTGCGTTTTTATCCTTTACGAGTTTCTCGTCTTTTTCTACTTTTTTTCATGGCAGAGTGTATTATTGGTGCTTGTTTTGATGGTGTTTAAGCTTGTTAATTAGGATGAGAAAAGAACTCTTACTTTTAAGAATGAAATTAAATCAATCATCACTGCCCCTGTTAATAATTTTTACTCTACTCAATATAGAAAGAATATTGATAGCCATACATACTTACATGTTCCTTTTCGTCTATATAAAATATATTAATCTCAGTTGCTTGAATTTTACTTTAACATGTTTATATTACAATTTTGGCAATTTTGGCATGTACATATATTTCTAGAAATGAGTCTTTTATTCTTATTGTTCACTGTACCAAGAAACAGCACTATTAGAGGTATTGCTATCTCTCTCACCACCTGCTGTAGATAAGATTTTTTGCAGTGGAAAAAAATTATTTCTTCCCTTACTCAAAAATGTAATAAAAGGGGTCACCTCCAATTTATTTATTTACAAACTTTGGTTTCCATAATTTTGGAATTGTATGCATTATGAGACCAAACATCCCATGTTATCTAATAATTCAAAATACAAGCCAAATATTTCAGTTTGCAATTTCCACACTCCTCTTTCGCCACGTTTTTATTGTCCTCGTGGAGTCTTCTGGAAGAAGGGAAATGCAAAATGTTGGTGGATGCTTTATGCACTATATGGAAAAATAGATTAAAATATTTTGTTTAAAAATTTACAATCATTATATAATTTTTAAGAGTTATGTAATGTACGGTCGATATGTTCTAGTTAAAATATGAATTCTTAATCATTATATGAATTCTAAAATACGGTTTATTCTTTACGATTCCTTATTTTTATCTTTCCTCCAATTCATGCATTTTATATGATAATTAATAAAGTAAAAAAATCATTATTTATCAAATCAATCATATTTTAAAAATTATTATAAATAATAAGAGAATGTTTAGAGAAAAATATATGTTTTATTTCATCATATATCAAATAGTTCTGATTTCCAAAAACTGAAATTGATATCAAAGTTTCTTTTATATCTATTTCTCTTTACGCACGATCAAAGACTAAAGCCAAAATTCGAAAATGACACAGATTGAGAGCTATTAATACTAACACCTAAGAGAAATTGTTATATCATTTAAGATTCCTACAAGAACACATAAAAAATCTTAAAAAGATTTAAATATGTTTATGAAAAGTTAAAAATAAAATAAATTTTAAATATTCTTCAATCTTAATTAAATAATCTGTCACCTTTGAAAAAATAGATTTAAATGAATTTGAGTGGATTGTGTATAGATGGTAAAATTATAGATAGATGGTGAGATTTGAAGAAATTTGGAGGGAATTTTTGTGAATGATGAGATAGGTATAAATTAATTTTAAATTATATTTAATAAATAAAATTTGTAGTTACATTTTTATCTTAACTTTTAAAAATAATTAAAAATGATAAATTTTTAACTTAGTTAATTTAATAGTTTTTAGTAATTTTTGAAATAAAATATTCAATGCAATTAATGTTATTTAAATGTAATTTAATAAAATATTATTAAATTGGTAAATATAATTAATAAATTAAACTTATTAATTTTTATCCTAAATTTACACAATATTATTATTATTATACTAAATTTATATTTATTATAAGTAATTATACTTATTTTTATTATGTTACAGTCATATTATTATTACTAATTATTATTATTTATTTTCATTAATTATATCATTAAATATTTTAATTATATAATTAATTTAATATATAAATTTGTTTATTTTAATATTATTTTTATTATATTATAATATATAATTAATTATATGTATTTATAATTCATTATATATTAAATTTATAATATATAATTAATTATATATTAATTCATGATATATAATTAATTATATGTTATAACCTTAACATATAATCTTATATGGATACATAATCAACTATACGTTATATTATAGGTTATGTTATAATATATAATCGATTATGGATATATATAGGTTATAGTTATACATAATGGTAAAGATATAGGTTATAATTATATATAATTGTAAAGATGATTATATAATTTCAAGTGGTATGACACATATTGTTGTAAATTTTCTGAAAAAGTGAGGATATTCTCCTATAAATGGTTGTTTATTTATTGTTATAAATTGTTTTAACGGACTGAACAGTAATTTTAGAAGATTTATTATCTGTTATAATTAATCTACAGTAACAATGGTTTCTTCCTATACACTCTACATATTTAAAGAATAATATTATTTATTAATTATTTGTTTTGTGTTTTGGCAGGTAAAATGGACTTAGAAACTCTGGTAAACATAAATTAATTTGATTACTGAATATGATTTTAAGGAACTGAATCAGAAAGCCTTAACGGTGAGTTGGTAAGTGATATTGCAGCTCTTTTCAGATGAATGAACTGCATGGTGGTGGTCAACTTCATAAATCTTTTCTTCCAAACACAACCACGTGGACTAGTGCTCATATTTTCGTTCAAAACAAGCCACCTGAAAAAGTTTCTATCTGAACCAAAATTAGTTCTTAATTTAGGCCAAATTCTAATCCACAAGAAAAAAAAATCACTACGTCATTTCCATGTTTCCCACTTCATATTTTAATTACCAGATTCCTTGCAACACAATATTAACCTTTTTTTTAATTATTTAACCGAAGAATTGTTAAACGATTTTAATTGCCGAAATTAATTATTGTTTTTCGGCAGAAAATATAATTTTGTCTTATTTGAAGAAGAAGATACACGGCCCAGTAAGGAGAAAGTGGGCCCAGGATAAGATCGAAAAAAGACACGGCTCTTTGGTGGGCCCACTTGAGGTAACGGATAATAGAAGTACGTTAAGTGGGACAGGTAGGTTTCGGTAGTGGGTCCCAACCCACGAGGATAAGCAATATGCATTATGTATCTCTGTTATATAGTTTATTTAATATAAATGAAAAATATTATAACTTAAAATGATTAACTCAATCAACTGGCTTAACCTTTACGCACCAAAACTTATATCTATAAATTATGGCAATGTTTATTTACTGTTTTTGTAAGAATATGTTATATAAAGAACACATAAAACAAGGTTGGTTGACCTAAGTTTTCAGTTTAATTTGCGTGTGGTGTTTTATTTTTATCATGTATTGCTTACTTTTAGTTTATTGTTTGGTAGGAATTGTGAATACCAAGGACTAATACTCAATGTTATAATTATATTTACATAGTTAGTTATGAGATTATTTATTTATTTGTTTACCAAAATAGATAATTTGTTGGATATTTAAAAGTTTAGAGAGAGAGAAGATAGAAAGTTAATTCTAAAATAAAATGATTGGGTTAGCTGTTGTGTCTGTTTCCTTTATATGAGCCACTGTGCCAAAGAGAGTGTGGACAAAATACCTTCCATCAGCCAACAAAAGATTGAAATGTTGAAAAAGGACAAAAATAAACCTGTTTATTCACACAGTTGTATGGTTGGAGATGGATGACATTAAAACAAAATAAAAAGCTCAAACTAAAAACCAATTTTCAATATCATATTATAAGACTTCTTAGTTACCATAATAAAATCTAAAATCCTAAATTTTGGATAAATTTCTAAATTATCAGTAACAAAATACACATCATTTTTAAGTAATTAATATTATTTTTTTAGAAATTTTCTTCATATAGCTACTTCTTATAAATAACTCATTTTCTTTCTCATCTTTGTTAAGAAAATACACATAATTACTTTTTGTTAAGAAAATGCTTAAGCATTCTACAATGAAAATACTTTAACACTCCTATATTGGAGTAGAAGTTGCAAATTAAAAGTCATATAACAAATTAGAACAACAAAAAATAAATTGATATCACATATAAAAGATGATATAATAGTCTAAGAATAAAACAAAATTAATCACGTATATACATATTTAAACTGTAACAATTTAGTGCATTTTGTTTTAAATTATCATAAACCATTTAATAATTTAATAATATAATGAATATTTTATCCAAATTATTATTTTAAAAAACATATAAATCCATACAAAAATGGTTTGTTCGACAAGAAATTTAGTGATAGATAACAGATAGATAAAAAATATAAAAATATAGGAAAATAGTATAATACATACATTATTTTTAATTTAATTTTACTTTTTTTTATCAAATCTCTTCAATTAATTTCTTTTTTTTTCTATTTTTCCATTGTCTAACATAATGTTAAATAATGACTAAAGAGGAACAGAAAAAAATGTAATATAAATGTTGACAGAATAGTCAGTATGCAGAAAATTCTATAATTTATTATTCTTTTCTAGTTAAATTTTTATTTTGATAGAGACTATTTTTTATGTTAAACTATTTAATTACTTCTCTCTGCATGTATGTGACGATTAACAAGACCATAAAGGTTGTTTTATACTCTTTCCTTACTAGAACAATAATAGTAATATATTTTTTTTTATGTAAAATATATAATAATAATATTAAATCCATCCCCATAATTTAGCGTTACTAAAACATAATCATTTCTAGACATTAATGTTTTTTTGATCTAATTTAAATAATAATAATAATATAAAAGAGGTTAGTCAAACTTAAAAATAAAAATACTCTACTTCTGATTCTAAAATAATATATATATATAAATATATATATATATATATATATATATATATATATATTAATTTCTGCATTTGTTATATTGTAAGTTCAGAGGCTGATATTTAAATAACAGTAAATGATGAAGATAAAATTAAAAATAACTGCATATAAAAAATAAATTCAAAGCAGTTTTTATTGAGTCAAATTACAAATAAACGAGATAACAATACAAACATATGAAGACAAAGATGTAATTCAACATATATAGTAATAACGTTTGATCTTCATGCACACGACTCCTTTGCTTCTCCTTCGTTTATCTCTGAACTGGCATGTGAATCCAAACACGACTCTCTTTCTCTCTCTGTCTCTCTGTTCTCTCTTTTTCTTCTGTTCTTTATTGCTCCAAATCCAAAGCTCTTTATTTAAACTCCCACACTTTGCAGCATTAACAAAGAAAAAGGAAAAATAGAAAAATCAAAAGAGTTAGGAATAATCAGTGATGGGGAAGAAGAGGCAGCAAGTGCATGTGCTTGGTAACCAAAACCAAACAAAGCTCAGGACTTCGTTTTTGGGATGATGCTTTTTCTCATACACAGCATCAAATCCAAAACTGTTTGTTTCTTGTGATCTGTTTCTGAACTTCACAGATCAAATGGCAGAGCTGCTGCTAATCACATGCCTTTCACTACTTTTTCTCATTCAATATCAGAATTGACAAAAAAGATAACCGAGGAGGCAATTCTGTTTTCAGTTTTCGCCTTGTTTTTTGTGAGTTTTTGTAACAAGTTACAAGTACAGAAACATTCCCAGTACGCTAGATAGTCTTCAGTGTCAGAACCAGGAAAAGGACCTTTGCTGGTGTTTTTTTTTGACATAGCAACCTGCATCCGTGTGAGTGGTTTGTTATTTCTAGTGCCATCACTCTCTATAACCATTTTGGGTGAGTTTTATTTTTCACGAGTTTTTCTTTTTACATTTTGTTATTGATGCTTTATTCTAATTTTGAGTTGATCTTGGTTTAGGAGTTAATTTTCCTTGTGGGATCATCTTAGTTCCACTTATGCTGCTGAGGAACAGATCAAGAGCAGTGAGCAAGCCAGGTTTGATGGCTGATCATAGCTCTCAGCAATCCCCTAGTCAAAACTATGCTAAAACTATACCCTCTCTATTTGGGTCACCAAAGTTCAGAGATTTCACCAACAAGTGTCTCTCTTCCGGAACCGAGGCCTTAAGGAGCCCCACTTCAATTCTTGATGCCAGAGCATTATCCCCTTTTGCCTTTGGAAATCCATTCTTATACAAAATCTCCCCACCAAGCAGAACTTCCTGGGACAAGCCTCATTCAAAGGGTCTTGGTCTTGCTCTTGTTGGTGCTCTCAAAGATGATGATGACAACCCAGTTCATGACAATTCTGAGACCGGCAAAGGAAACGTTCTGCTTAGAGTGAAAATCCCATTTGAGTCTCAGACATGTGGCGATGATTCTGGAACCAAAACCAAGGATTCAAAAAACTCATCAGGGTCAGGAATTTGTGCAAAGGATGATTGTGCTTCGCCAAGTGCGAGGGCCTTGTCTTGGAGTGAGATGGAACTTTCTGAGGAATACACATGCGTGATATCCCATGGACCTTACCCAAAAGCCACACACATATTCAATAATTGCATTGTGGTGGAGACCTACTATTCTCTCCCCCAAAACCAAAACTCTCATTCTGCTACCTCCGCAAATTTCCTCAGCTTCTGTCACACTTGCAAGAAACATCTTGACCAGACCAAGGACATCTTTATTTATAGGTACACACCCTTTTAATCTTAGCCTTCTTCTGTGACTCCTCAGCCACAAGATAACAAAACTTGAAAGCCTTTTAAGATGAACTCTGCCATTTTTTCAACAATATCTCGACATGAATAATACTCTATAATCTTTTTATTTATTGCTGTTATTTAGTTTAAGGTAATGAAGTGGTTTATTTTTGTGCAGAGGAGAGAAAGCTTTCTGTAGCAGGAAGTGCCGCCATCAAGAAATGGTGCTGGATGGAATAGAAAATTTAGAGTTTGAAAGCAACGGTTTTTCTTGACTTCACTGTGCATGCAGAGTGGCTCCAAAGTGCTGCATTTTGAGGAGGATAATAACCGGAACAACGTAGAAAGTCAAATCCAAATTTTCCATTCATGATGATTTTATTACAAGACTAGGAATAGTTGTAGCAAGTAGTAACTAGTTAGTATTTCATTGTAATCAGTAATGTCCTTTTTCCTTTTTTCACCACCCTTTTTGAAGAAGTCTTTTGCGTTGTAATTTTCTTTTTTTGCGTCCTCTCCCCTGCAAATAGAGATAAGAGGGGATGTTGTAGAGTTGATTCCAAGTGATGACCAATTTGATTGCTTCTTCTGGTTTTGGGGTGAAGCAGACGATGATGTGTGATTGAAAACAGTGCCTTTCTTTTTCTCCTTCCTTTGAGTTTATGATAATGATGCTGCTACCTATTGTTTTAGAAGGGGACCGGTTAATTATTTCTCACAAAGATTCCTCTTTCTCTCTCTCTCTCTCTGCATGGACTCTATTATTATCATCCTTAGCCCTTCCTTCAGTTGATAAACAATTCAGCAAACCATTATAATAATACTCTACAAAACTGACAGTGACACAAAAATATACATCTGTTAAAAGTCCTTTTCCTTGCCCATTATTTCATTATCCAATTATTTTAATATTAGGTTACCCTTGGAAACTTTGATACGTATAACATCCAGAATCCTCATTTTTCAAACTTTGGAGTTAAAAGCCGTTTATGATGAATTAATTAAATGCCCCAAATTCTTATTCCACGTCCCAACAGCTTGGTCCTAATCCATAATAGTAGTGCCAACAGATTGCAGTCAGAGAACAAAAAAAGGTATGAAATAAGTTGAGTCATGATTAAAGGAAGGAGCAAAGTAAATGGAGTTGAAAAGCCAAAAGATTTATGTAAGAAAAAGAAAAAGGCCAAAAGAGATGAGGTAAAGGTGTTCTCATGTCCTATGCCGTGATAACCTTTAATGCGTTTGTTACCTCTTTCTCTCTTCCCCATTCTGCCTTTCAATAACTAATTGAATCGTTGCCTTTGCACAGTTCTCGTAACTGTAGTTTGGGAGCATATGTGAAGATACCATGTTTTCCACATTTATGGAATAGATTAACTCTTAACTTAGTTCTTCTGAAAATGTCTTCAATATTGTTAAATTAATCATCTCTTTCACTTTGGTCTTCTCACCTGAATAATTTTATGGCTAGTTTATTTCATTAATTAAGGATATTTTAAGAATCAACATTTTGCAGAAGAGCATGGAGCATTGAAGTCTCATCAGCAAAAACAACCAGGGTCACCCCTGTCACTTTTTCCTTTTTATTTTGGACAAAATCGATTACAATAATTTTATTTTTGAAATCACCAATCTGGAATATCAATTTTCTAATTTCGGATACCTTGTGTATTTTTTTTTTCATTGGATTTTTGTTAATTTATTTTATGTATTTATTATATGTTTTTTAATTAATTGATGTTAAACTTATTAGATAACTTCTTAGGTAAACTTAGTAGTTTTAGGTCTAGATCGATAGTAATTTTTATAATCAGTTTATAACTATTTGATATAGAAGTTTTATATTCTGATGAGGAATTTTCTTTATACTTTTTTAAGAAATTATATTTGAATCGTTAATTTGATGTCTTTTCAACTTATCAATCAATCTTATTATTATTATTATTTATTTTCTTGAACCTTTTCTATTTTTTCAATTATTTGGCTGTATTGGTAAAAAACAATTCGTTCCTCCTGATTAAACATTTATCAGGACCATATATATATATATATAAACAATGCGTTGTACATGTAGAAAATTCTTTAATATATATATATAAATTGGCAAGTACATACAGGATCCATTCAAGGTTTTTAATTTGGTTGTGCTTTGAATTTTATAATCTTCTTTTACATTTGTATTAAATTGTACCTAAAGACTTTGATGCAAAAATCCCTAAAACTTCATATGCAGTTTTTTTTTTAAACGCCAGACTTGTATCCTTAGAAATATGATTTGGTTATGACTTTTTGCTATTTTGGTCATGAAATCAACGGATTTGTCATATTTTTCCTATTTTCTATAATCTTCATCTATACCAAAGATGTAATTTGGTCTTATGATTGGAATTGTAAAATGTTGCATAAGTAGATTCTATATTTTTGAAAGTTTAGTTAGACTTTAATTCTATAATAAATCATGATGTAATAAATAATTTAAAATATTAAAGAAAGTATCTTAAATTAGATAGTATATTATATAATGCGATACAATTCCAACTAATAATATATATATATATATATATATATATATATATATATATATATATATATATATATATATATATAT
>Ga0209700_103815_pt1 | contig 28262 bp, 25 predicted proteins | sample SiratroredBW_FD_187528 | JGI IMG/M metagenome (GOLD analysis project Ga0209700, IMG submission 187528) | Root nodule microbial communities of legume samples collected from California, USA - Siratro red BW (SPAdes) (version 2) | ecosystem: Host-associated > Plants > Roots > Nodule | place: USA... | reverse complement strand
CTTTTACGTTTTCATCGTTCATCTCTTTTTTTTTTTTTTTCTTTTTCTTTTCTCTCCTTCAAAGCAAATATTTCTCACTCTCTTGGAAATTTGTTTCTTCTTGTTAAACTTATTACCCTTATAAACTCTTCTGTTCATATAAGGCAATGAATAATTTGTAAATATTAAAACAAATATTTGATCAAGTTTTGTACAGACATAATTTTAAGGAAAAACCAACCACCTTTGTTTAGGTAAAAGTTACTTTTGACGTACTCAATCCCAAATCACGAGAAAATTGTGCATTAGAAAGACTTTAAATTTTGTCACCCAATAATGCGTAATATAGTAAATTTTCCATATACAGTTTGATTGATGAAGGTCCTAGAATATGTGAAAGCAAGTATGAATCCATGTCCACAATCTTAACGTAACTTTACAGAAAATTAATGAATGGGGAAAATAAAAACAGCTTTCTATCTTACTATCAGTTTTTTTCCAAATGAGAGCAAGTGCTCTTATTACATAAAAAACTAAACAACAAATATTCATTATTTACTCAAGTTAGTATAGTTAAATTAATACTTCAATAATGTAGACAATTTATTATGTATAATTAATTAAATGCAAATCTTCAAGTAATCAATCCAACATAGAAAACCCGACAAAATCAATTAAGCTTTGTTTTTTGGTACATACATGTCATTTTGCATTATGATATAATATTTTTGTGTCTGAGCTAGTTGGAATGACACATGACCCACTATGTCCAGCGATATCCCTAGGTTGCTGCTATATATTTATAAGCGCAAGAACCAAAGCCAAGGCACTCATCATTTTTGCATCAAATCTCAGAAAACCCTCTTCCATTCAACAAACCCTCAGAGCAGTTGAAGGAATCATGGCTTGCTGGTCTGCAGAAAATGCCACAAAGGCCTACCTCAGCACTTTGAAAATGGTGAGTATTCATTATTCATTATTCTCTAACTCATGTCTCAAAACAATTCCTACCAAGCTTCTTGAATCCCTCTCGTATATGTTTATCTTCAAAAGTTTGGCTTGATCTGATCTTTGGGGTGCTATATTTTTCAGGGTCAAAAGTGCAAAGAGCCAGATGTGGCTGAGTTCATATCAGCACTAGCTGCAGGAAACAATGCACAACTGATGGTTGTGGCATGTGCTGGTGCAGCAGACTCCACCACTCTTGCATTGGTTGCTGCTGCTCATCAAACTGGTGGCCAACTCATTTGTGTTGTCCCTGGCCATGAAGAGCTAAGAGCCTCCAAAGCTGCCTTGGGAGTGGCTTCTCATCACGTTCAGTTCATGGTAGGAGAAGCTCAGGAGCTTCTGCTAAACCAATATGACCAGGCAGCAGATTTTGTGCTCATTGACTGCAACCTTGAGAACCACGAAGAGATTTTCAAAGCAGTTCAAGAGGGTAGGAAGCAAAACGGCATGGTGGTTGTAGGGTACAATGCATTTAGCTGCAGAAAGTCTTGCTTGGCATGTGGATCAAAAACACAGCTTCTTCCTATAGGAGAAGGTTTGCTAGTGACTAGATTTGGAATCACTGAAACAAGTCCAAAGTATGGAAGCAGAATGGGAAAGGTGAAAAGCCGTTGGGTTGTGAAGGTAGATAAATGCACAGGCGAGGAACATGTGTTCAGAGTCAGATCTCCTCACAGGAAAGTGATCCAAGCTTAATCATATGCATCAATATATATTACAAAATTAGCTTCCTCTAACTCCCTCCCCATTTTGTTCTTAGGCAAATGAGTGCTAAATTTTGCTTCTAATATGAAGCACTATAGGAGTTAGTAAGTACTATTCTACAATGTATATACCAAATTATAAACATATATATTGGATAAAAATTGTTTGTAAACACATTATGCTTCGCTCATGTTCTAAAAGGAGAGACTTAAGACCAAGCATAACGAAATCAGCAAGTATAGACTGTGTCAAATTAAATTAATCCATGCAAATACCATGCTACCTTCGCCGAAGGTTCCTTTATCACATTTGAAGTCACGAGGATCTGTATACGAATCTTAGTTATAATAAAATCTCTACTTCGGTTGGACATTGAATATAAAATCCAAAAAGAAGATTGATTCTTACCAAAACGTGTGCATCCTATTATTCACAATAGAATAGTCAAATTATAGATCTGCCAGATTAACCAAACACATAAATGCTATTTTATATTCCATTTTTACCTTGGCACCTAAGATTTATAGGCCTGCATAGCATCAAATATTAACAGAAAATAAGTTATCTAAGATTTAACAATAAATTAGGGGTAAACGAAAAATTTAGCTAATTTGTTCCGTAAAATTTCTTTATAGAATACCATTTTGTCGACTGAACAATCTGGTGAATGAGATTATAATCAAACTTCTTTCCCAATATTAAAATAATTAAACTATAGCAGTGTTAGATTTTTTACATCATTATCTAAGTTGGCAAAAAAAAAAAATATTATTTTTTAAAATGAACAAATTCTGCCAGTTAGATAAATATGATTTCAAACTGGTCAAATAAAAGTAATATGCTGACAATCTTAATTAAAGACATTAATTAAAAATGTTTCTCTTCCTGTAATCATTTTTTAATTATTTGACACTAAGTTGTTTAACAGTAACAAACAAATTAATAAAAATAATTACATAATAATAATTAACAAATAATTTTTTAATTATTTAGCATTATGTTTGTTACATTAACAATTAAAAATAATAATAATAATAATTACATAATAACAAAAAAGAAATAAAAATTACATAATAATAATTAAAAAAAATTATAATAAGAAAATTAAGACACACAAATTTATTTTAAATTAAAATAAAATAATATAAAGATAATAACAATAATAAGAAGAATTCATACGAATTTAATTTAATAATAATAATAATACGTTTAATTAAATTCACACAAATTTAATTTAAATGATAATAATAATTATTGAAACAATAATTATAATTAAGTTCATACAAATTAAATTAAAATAATAATAATAATAATATTTAGGGATAATAATAGTAATAATATAATGATTATTTTCTAAATAATAATAATAGTAATAATATTCTGACAAAATTAATTAAATTAATAACAATAATAGCGATTGTTATAATAATAATAATATAATAACTTTTATAAAAAAAATAATATGTAATAATATAATGTTAACTATTAAGTGATAATAAGTGGATTCAATAATAATAATTATTTTTTAAATTAAATTTGTATGAATTTAATTAAAATTATTTTTTATTATTATTATCATCATTATGTTATTTTGTTTTAATTTAAAATAAATTTGTATGTCTTAATATTTATATTATAGTTTTATTAATTATTATTATTATTTCTTTTGTTAATTATTAAACGAACAAATATAGTATCAAATAATTAAAAAATAATTAGAAAGAGAGAAATAGTTTTAATTAATGTCATTAATTAAAATTACCGTATTATTTTTATGTTGACTATTTTGAAATAATGTCTATCTAAGAAAGGATTTGTTTATTTTAGTAAATAATTTTTTTTTTCATTTTGAATATTAATATGAAAAAATATACTAAAGTGAGAAAAAAAAACCATCAAAATTAAATCAGTGATAAAGGAACCAACTCGTTTCTACTATTGATTACAGTTAAAAGTAGGGTTGTTAAAAAACTTTGAAGTTGAACTAATATATTTTGATCAAAGCAAAGGGACTGAGCATCCACGTGAAAGGGGTAGCAAAACACAGTCCTGAGGATGAGGGCATAGTATAGCAGCATCTTGAAGGTACAGACAACAGGCTGGACACACAACCTTAAATTTAAACACGGTGTTATGAGATGATCTAATGAAATTACAACCACCTGGGCCGGCCTGATAACCTGCTCCAACGTGGGGCCTGTGTTGTTTTGTCCCTGAATTACAGCACTGCTTAGTTGTGTATTAGCATCAGCTAAGAGGGCAACAATTCATTAATGAACACTAACAGCTTAATTAGCACTCAACAACAGCTAATCTTTGCCTACATGTTTTGGGGTTAGAGCCAGCATTAGCATGTGACAAGTGACGTTCAGAGAAGTCTTGTAGTCATATTTTAATAACAAGTTAACAATAGCTTGGTGTAGTCTTTTTGCCGTGTTAGTTATAGGTTGTTGCAGTCTTTGTGCTTCCTAATCCTACCACCATTTCTGCTTTATAGCCTGTAATCAGTAAAAACGTCAACTCTACCAACATCAAAGGGATAAATAATTTCATAAATCAAAATTAAAGGCTTTTTGTGGTGTTACAGTTTTATTTTTAAAAAGAGTATAGTAGTGTTATATATAACTAAAACTTAAAGTGTATATTACAGCCAAATTAGTCCAAAAATAAAGGAAACTCCAAATTATTGCAAGGAAATAGTAATAAATTAAGTAGCAACGTGAGGGGTTTGTTGAAGAGGAGAAGACATGTCTCTTTAAAAAGTATTGTATGGCTTGAAAGAGTGTTGAAGGTAGTAGTAAAAGAGATTTGATAGCTACCTAATATATGCAAACGAGGTTCCAAAGGAGCAGTTGTGGTAGTTACGACCTACGTCCTTGAAAGAGAATAAGAGCTTGTGGTGTTTTTATTCTTATATGTAAATGATATTTTTATAACTAGCAAATATAAAAGTGAACTGAGGAGCTTAAAAGAAAAATTAAGTTCAAAATTTGAAATTAAAGATTGTTCTTATAAGGTGAATAGTGAGGATAAACATAAAAATGAATGAGATAGTTGATGAGATATTGTGTTTATCTCAATAAAGATAATTGTAAAAAATGGTTGAGAGGTTTAGGATGCATGAATATAAACATGTGAAAACACCTATTTTCGGGACATAACACAAATTACTCAAACTTCCAGCTCAAAGGAAGAAACGAAAAAGATGAAGACTACTACATATGATAATAAAGTAGGGAACAACTTGTATGTAATATTATTTTGCAAGCCAAATCTAACACATGTTATTGTAGTTAACAAGTTTGTGTCGGATCCTAAACATGTTTATTAGGAGACTTTGAACTGGATGCTCTGAAATATTTGAATGGAACAGTATAATCTAGTTTAGTGTATAAACGATCTACCCGTAGCAGAATTGTTATAGAAGGGTTTGTTTACATTGATTATGTTGAAACCAGAAAATCACTTTTTGAATATGTTTTTATATTGTTGGAATTGCAATTTGCTAGAAATCTAGCTTGCAATCAGTGATGACTTTATATATTGCGCAAACAAAGTATATAATGCTTACAGAGAGAGTGAATAATGCATTGTGGTTAAAGGGGATGATTGGAGAGTTGGATATTATGCAAGATTGTGTGACTATTCATTTTGATAATCAAAGTGTTATTCATCTAGTTTATCGTCAGATCTATTACAAAAGGGCTAAACACATAATCATTATACTATACTTCGTGAGAGACATTATTGAGGCTAGGGAGGTCAGAATTAAGAAGATAGACTCGGAGGAGAATTCCACACATGTATTTACAAAGTCATTGTCAAAATTAAGGTTTAAATTGTGGTTGAAGTGAACTCATCATTTGTAGACAAAGAATATGATGAGACGTATTCCATGATTTGGAGTCAAGGTAAAGAATTGTGATGATGGACTTTAAATCATGTTCAACAAATAAGTTGTTGAAAACAGCTCAATCAAAGAGACTAGAAGACTGTCTATTAATACTGTTTCCTAATGGTATTACAAATCATCTCAGACATTATTAAGTTTAGTTGTCTTAACAAGATTTTGTTATTCTCCTAGTAATACACTATTAGACTATGTGGATATAACATTGAGTGTTCATCAAAATGTTTTCTTTTAATCTTATTCTTATTTTTTTCTTGTCATTGTCGTGAACTCAAAAATATCATTTCCCTCTTTCTAATATCTTGTTGGCCTGTAATTTAATGAAGAAATGGTTTTGTAATTCATACTACTATACTCTCTTATGTAGCTATACCTCTTTGTTGTAAAAAAAGTATACTATAGAATTATTTTGTAGTACGAATGCAATTTCTTACATCTTGCTTTTTTTTTGTTGTTGTTTTTTTTTTTTTACTTTTTCGGGAAAATTGGGCAGAGAGTGATGAGTGATCCATGAGCATTTAATTGGGCTGTTGTAGGGCGTCCTCGTTGTATTAATTATTGGACCCAGTGTACAAGTGGCTGAGCCAGTGAAACATCTTCAACTAGTAGACAACTTAGCCCAAGTACCCCATAACATGTGGGAACATCCATCCTTTGAAAAGTCTCGAGTCCCACAAACACAAAGGTAACCAACCTCCCCTCTGTTTCTTAATAAGCTTAGATTCTCTACCCCAATTTCATTATACCTCGTCTCTACTCCTTTGCCTATCATTGTCTCAAAAATATCCACTTCTAACATGGCATATTCTGGCTGTTCAATGAAGTAATGATGGTTCCACAAAAAAGGCAGGATCCTGAACATTGTTTGTACGATTTGTGAGTTTAGCAAAATGGTTAACAATTTGGCCATAATTTTAATACTTTAACTCGTGTACCCAAAGCGTTTGAATGTTTTTCATTGTTGAATGAATATAAAAAAAGACCAACTTTTGACAGGGTGTGATGTGAGTAGTGCCTAAAATGGCCTCATCGCTAGCGTGTGAGGTAATCTTGAGAATCGTTGAAATTATAAGGAATGAGTGAACAGAATCCTAGTACGTTGGATTTTTGTATGGTAGATACGGATAGACCCAAAATTCAAGCATTCACCTTGTACACAAAAAAACATTGAAGAAAAATCACAGGTGATGATTTGAGGAAGAAATGTCCATTCTCTACGATACAATCCACTACTGTCCAAAGCTAAGCAGTTGTTAAATCCTAAAAGGCCACAAACATAAGCAGTTGTTAGCACTAACTAATCATCTTATCAGCAAGCCAGTCACAAAGGTAAATGGTGGAATGACGGATGAAGTAACTGAGTAGTAATTGAAATCAGAGGCAGCTACTACAGTTCCCCAGTTCTTGAACAATGGCTTCCATGGCTAGCCTCTCGAAAGGAGACTCATGGGAGCAAAGCAAAGCTATTTTTGCCAGTTTAGCTGCTTCATATTCAAAGTATCTTCCATGAAGATTTGGGTCCATAAATTCTTGGAACTTGGAGGACTCTGCAGCAAGCCTTATTGAGCTAGTGATCTCTTGCTTCCCTGAAAGGATCTGGAAAAGCAGCACCCCAAAAGCATAGACATCACTTGCCTGCGTAAGCCGGCCAGTAGTGGCATATTCAGGAGCCAGGTAACCCTTTGCTGCACTACCCTTCAGTGCAGAGAAGATAATATCATTAGTAAGAAGCTTGTACAGACCAGAACCTGCCAACAATGGATTGTACCGCTGATCAATGAGGACTTTGTCAGCTGAGATGTTTTGAAGAACAATAACTGGTTTGTTTGCTTTGTATGCATGCAAATATGCCATACCTGATCAAGAAAAAATGGTTTAGTATAGACCTCAAATACAAAGCATAAGCAAGTACTTTTAAAAGGGTTGGATAGAGAGGTAACCTTTTGCAACCCCTTTCACAATAGAAACTCTAGTTGACCATTCAAGGACTTCACCATCTCCTTCCTTAACATCAAGAAAGCGTGAAAGGTTTCCATTAGAAACAAAATCATAAATCAGAAAGCATTCACCTCGTCCCCTTGAACAACAAAATCCTCTCAACCTAACTACATTATCATTCCTCAATGAGGTCAACATGTTCAGTCCTTTCATAAACTCAGCTTCATCCGACTTGCAACTAGTTTTACTTATGCTCTTCACAGCAACAACGGATCCATCTCTTAGAACTCCTCTATATGTTGCACTAAAGCTATTCTTCCCCAACAGATTCAACTCTGAGAAATACTGAGTGGCTGACTCCACTTCTTCCAAATTGAACCTCAAACTCTGAAACATATCTTGGCTATACCCATTGAAATTTCTACTCTCAGCCAAAGGGTCCCATCCAGTAGAGTACTCAAGGCTGACCAAAGGAGATCCATTTTTCCTATATACACCCAAACCCTCCTCAGTACTTTGACGGTTGTCACTGATATGAAAAGAACCTCCAAGCTTTTGTTTTCTCCGACGATACAGTGTGAATGTCAAAACACCAATTGCAGACATAGCAATTAAAACCACAAATATGCCAACAGTAATTGACGTGGATTGATTTGGTTTTGATGAATTAAGGCACTGAGTACCATTGCATGGTAACTTCACATTTGCAGTTTCAGGGATATCTCTTGTGGCAGCTCCATAAGGTTCAGGTCTGCTTGGAATGACATGATCTGAAGCGTTGCAAGCTTTCAGGGATGAAAACCCAACTCCACATAACCCCAGATTGTGCTCATACAGAAATCCATCATCTAGTCTCTTCAGAGCTTCATTGAACCAAGAAAAGAAAAATAAACACACTTCAAATAGTAAGTAAAGCAAATTACTGAATAAATGGAAAGAACCATGTACAGTAACATCATTATTACCAGGAGGTACATTCCCAGAAAGGGTATTGTTGTGAACATCCAAGACTCTCAGTGAAGGAGCTTCAGCTAGGCTAGTGGGAATGGAACCAAAAAGATTATTAGAGCTCAAATCTAGCCTCGCCAGCATGCCCAAATCACCTAGACTGGCAGGGATAGCACCAGTTAACAGATTTGACTGCAATGCAACAACACTCAGCTTTTTCAAAGCACCTAGCTGTGTAGGAATGCTTCCAGTCAAGCGATTATAACAAAGCTGCAAGACTGTGAATAAAGTGAAAGGGAAAAATAAGCATACCGCGAAGTTTAAACAACCAACATAACACTGTTTCTAATCAAAACTGAACTGGTAGCAACTTTATTTTCGTGCAAATGCTAAATGAAGATAGTAAACAATCAATAGAGTTAAAACTGTTATTTGTAGCTTACAAGTTCAAAAAATACAGGATTCATAAGCCAACGTTCAAGATTACTAAAAAAAGGGAAACACTATTTTAGAACAAGTGAAAGAGAGTTCCTTGACACCATTTGAGGGAATAAAGCAAAACAAATGGCACAGTACAGTACAACAAATAATCAAAATCCAAGCTCAAGTCTTTCAGTCAAACATCTTCACTAAACAGCATTTAGGTACAGAAAGCAAAAGAAAGAGACCAACTTTAAATACGGAAAAAAATTTCGATCTTGTTCAACAAGAACACAACCACATACCTTGCAAGTTCTCCATGCTGGCTATCTCACGCGGGATTTCCCCAGACAGATTGTTTACATTCAGATACAAATCAACAAGCTCAGTCAAGTTTGCAATCTCTCTTGGTATGTCTCCATACAAAGAGTTATAATGCAAGTAGAGTCCGGTGAGGTGCTTGAGCCCTGCAATGGCTGGTGAAAGCTTCCCTGAGAGACCCTTACCCTGCAGAGAAACATTTGCCACCTGACCCTTCTCATTGCATGCCACTCCTTCAAAATATCCACCACATGGGTCACCATTCATAGTCCAAGAAGGTAGATAAAGGCCTTCTGGATCCAAACTGGCTTTCATATCCATTAGTGCTCTTAGCTCTCCGTTCCCACACACCCATGTTGGGTTTGAGAGCAAAAACGCAAGAGAGAACAATAGGAGCAGTTCTGAAAACGCCATTTTCAGCTCGGGATGAAAAGAAAAAAGGCTTAGAACTAAACAAGCTGTGAACTTTTGGTTTTTGAATGAGACGCTATGTAACGCTTATGTTTCCGTGTGTAAAGCAAAGAGCAAAGAGAGTGGAAAAAGCGCAAGTGAAGTGGTGTACGGAGACAAGTCAAGTCATAAATCAAAGGCAGTAAAAAGTGGTGTTCGTGGAATGTTGCAAGAACTCAAAACTCTCCACTTTCTCAAGGACTACTCACTTTTCTTCGTATCATTACGTAAGTTGTTGTTAAATACCACTTTAATCTAGTTCAAATAATGTTTAAATGATTGACATTATCAACATAATTATTCTTTTCCTTGCCAACATGTATAATGAATCCAAAAGTAGAAAACAATAAAGGGAAGTAGATCATCAAAGCATCGAAGAAAGAGGAGTAAAGTTTTCTTTCTTGGTGGGGTTGTGGTCTTTATGGCTTTTATGTGCATTTTTCTTCTGGAAAAAAAAACTTATTTTTATGAATCTAATTATTTTTACAGCTTTATTATTTCAGAAAATTGTATATTTAAAAAATCATTGATTCTTGAACACAAGTGATTTATGTTACTATTGTTAATAATAGTAAGGTGGTAATTATATATATTTAGCAATGTTATAATATACAGCCGGTTATTTTTATGATTTCAAACTTTAGTACCAAACAAACTTTGAATAAAAATAATGGGAGATTCTTTTCCTTTGCTTCCATATCTTATTGAGATTTTTTCCATATTTAAATTCTAAGTAGCAAAGCTAGTATAACAGGTAGGGTGATATAATATTGATACAAAACCAAAGTACACGAAAAATACAATAATCGATGTCATTTTAGTAATTTATTTGGCATCATCTTTTAATTAAAAGAAATTATTATAAGAAATAATGTATTTTTTAATAAATAAGTAATTAAATAATGTTTTCCTTCAAACTAACCAAATAATTTTTTTTAAAATAACCACCACAAATTTCTCTTAACATTATTCTAATAATATATATATATATATTTTAAATTGTATTAATTTAATATTTTGTAATATCATTCTTACAAAAATAAATAAATTGTATTAATTTAATATAATAAAAATGTAAACATACTTACACGGAACATAAGAATACAATTTAATTTAAAAAAAATACATGTGTTTTAGAATCATTATATACGGAAATTTGAAAATTCAAACCTTTTTTTATAATTTCCTTCTTTTTCGAATTGTATTTTTCAGTAGAAAATGTACTATGGACTGCGAAATTAATTTGTCAGCTTTATAGGTCCCACCATTGGTTATAACAACGCCACGTCTGCCACGTTTGGGAATGAGTGAGCACGCGCCTAGCGCGTGGCAATTGGGGAATGGAATGCTTTTCAAAATTCAAATTCTCTCCTATCCGTTCTACAGTGACTGAGCTGTAACATATAACCTCATTATTACAGCAAAAATAATCTCTTCCATTAACAAGAATAAAAATATTTATTTTTTTAATTACAGGATTTGAATATGATTAACAATAGTAAATAAAGAAATGAAAATTATTCTGAAAAAATTTAAATTTTGAAAATGAGAAATGGTATCAAATTAAGTTTAGCTAAATTAATTAAGCAAGAAAAAATGGTAGTAATATTGAAATTGTTATTTATTGTGGTGAAAATTAGGGATCGGAATATATATATATATATATATATATTAGGGATCGGAATGTAGTGTCTTGTGAAGCAAGAAACATGCATTTGAAATCCCTTTTTCTGCCTTTGGGGTTTGTTTGATTTGATCTTAAAATTTGGGTAATTGAGAAAGTTGTCTCACTCTTCCCTATAAGGGACGTTAGGCACAGTATTTAATATATTCAACATAACATAACTGCTTTTGAAGCACACTGGTTTTGTTGCTATTTATTCTATCATTTTCTCTTTTTTTATCACATTATTTCGCATTTCTTTTATGTTGTTTTTAATTTTCTTTTTTTATTTAAATTATTACTAGGGAATGACGCATCTCTTACACAAATATAATGCCATGTACCACTTTTTACACTCAGTTTCCACTAAAAGGAAGGAAGAATAATAATTGATAAGTCATGCTGTCACTTTGTGTGAAGGTAAAGTTTCCACCTCTATTTTCCTTTTACTTTTTGACAGTAAAACATTAAACCTGAAATGTATATTTTATTAGAATAAGAAGTACAAAATAAATAAATGTAGTTTAAATAGATAACAAGTTAAGCGGAAAACATAAAAATTATGCACATTTAAACGAGTAAAATTAGTAAAATCCTAAAGAAATTATGTAAACAAAGTTTTTATACTAAAATAATTGAATTTAAATTTGAGTTAAATTATTTGTTTACTAATATGAAAATATTTATTATATTTTATAAAGTTGTATAAATTACAAATTAAAAAATCTTTCAGTGCTTTCACCTAAGGTTGCGCGCATATAACATATTTAAATGTGTGTTAACGTCTTTGGTTCAAGAGTTAAACTCAATTTCTTTTGCGGATTTTCAGATCAATTTGTTTAACCCGCATACTGTATTATAAAAAATAAAAAACTATTTGTTTTAAAAACATTTAAACAGTATAAAAAATTATAAAATACTACATCACTCTTTATTTAAGGAATCTATCACTGACCAAATGCTAGTATCCAATGTTCACAAAGGCAAAATAAGTAAAACAATAGTCCAAATAGCATTTTACTACTATATAATGTCCACAAAACCTAATCATCTATATATAAAAAAGAAAACTAATTTTAAAAGCTTTAACATAATAATTATCAACTAGATGTCTAAATAAAGTACGAAAACATTGGACAGGACAATAACCATCTCATTATATATATATATATATATATATATATATATATATATATATATATATATATATATATATATATATATATATATATATTCAATCGTGTTTAAAAATATTTACGCAAATAATTGAAACAATGCAAATTTAAAAAAACCTATATCTCTAATAGGAGTATTGTTTCACTTCTTTTAAAATCATGGTCTTAGAATAACTTTTTTTAAAAAAAAAATAATGAATTATGACCCGTTTTCTTAACAATTAACGGAATAAATCAAAATGGATTTAATAGAATGAAAACCTTCATCCATCTTAAAAAACTTAGTTAGATAGGTTTTTTTAAGCCAAAAATCTATCTCACTTTTCTCATATAAAAATAATAACAAAACCAAATCTAAGTTCATTCACCATTATCTTATTTTATTTAATAACATTCAAACAATCCACTATTATATAGTAATTTTGTGGGAGAATTTTTGGTGAATTTTTTATATTAAGGTGTCTCCCACATTTATGGGGAGACAATCAAATAAAATAATTTTCTATATTAAAACTTTGATTTTATCTATCTAGAAACAATCATCTGTATAATTTTTATCTCACTTCTAAAGTGTTTCTAACACATATGTGACTCGAACAACAAATTTGTCTAAAAAAAATTTATGCAGTTTTGTTTATCAGTATACCTCTCATTTTTAGTTTTCTTCACTAATCTACCTCTCATTCTTATCTAAGTGCAACAACCACAATTTTATGATTGAACTTTTTGCTATAATATTTTTATGGAAGTTGGTCTCTCACTATTTATATGATGCACCCACATTCCTCAGGAAAAAAACCATTAATATGTTTTTCTCTACTAACGTTGCCGACATTGTGACAATAACATGTGAAATGGCCATTATACTTAGTTACTTAGTTGACTATTTCAGTTTGCTTGAAGCACAACAATAAAATGCATAACCATCAAACTTGTTCGTTGGAGAGAGTAGTTAATTTCTCTGCTTTGGACTTTTGCCATCGTCTTAGAGGGTATTTGCATTGCATGTATTGATTTGTGAATAGACACCACTTATACGTGTGTGGTTGATGGATTTGGAATTTAGGATACTATGAGTTGGTGTCAACATCAACATGAAAAGCATCTCCTTTTCTTAGAAATATATGAGCAGAAAAGCCAGAGGGCCTAGCCACACTGACATGATGCCCCAGAAAGCAAGTGGGAAAAAGAAAGGATGAAAAACATAATGAAGAGAACCTCCATGGTCAAGCATAAAGTTCTAATGATAATCATGGCCCAAAAACTCCACTATGCAACTATCCCCTCAACCTAAACGCCTCAAAGGAGAAACAAAATGTCATGTTGAAGGATTTTAGAGATTGAACTAGATCGTTTCAATGGGGGGCATTACACATGTTTAAGGAAGGAGACAAGGTACGTGGTTGATTTACAAACAAATGACTTTGTTCAGTGAAATTTTGAAAGGAACGTACGTGGACTGTTCCACCTTTGTCCCCAAGCCTAACTTTCAAATCCTGCATAGATTAGTTCTCAGTTATTATATTCTTCTTTCAAATTGGTGGTAGGTAGGCACTGATCCTCTAAGCACCAAAGTCAAAATGGATTAACTTATTAAACAAACATGACATGTGATTTGAGTCCCATAAATAAATACACTGGAGTATCACAAATTACAATTTACTTCCTAAAATTAAAAGACAAAAAAATAGAAAAACAAATTAATATACAAAAGAAAGTGTGATAAAAGAGAAAATATTTGTTAATGTATCTCAAACCTTAAAACTATCAATCTTTTATATGATGTTTCTAGTTAACTTAACGCATTAATAAAGATTAATAAGTAATCTTTAATTCTCAACTCATTCAAAGTAATAATATTAAAAAATTAATAGTGTTGTAAACGTGGTTAGTTATGAATTTCAAATTAACAGATGACAAAAATAATTTAGTAAAAGAGATGAAGTATTATTTCTTACAAAAGTAGAGTTCTAGGAATGACAAATATATTTAACAAAAACATTAAGAAACAAAGAAAAAAGACATCTAGATTAACAAAAAGGTATGGAAAATAGAATAGGGATATATTATTATTATCCATTACACCACTAATACATAAACATAATTTAATCTATTCCCCCTTTATTTTTTGTAGTTTCTTGGTTCAACATGTTGATAAAAACATAACATGAAATCTATAACATGGAGATACATGTTTATATGACACCAAAAAAGAAACTGTATAAAAAACTTTGAAAAAGGGATTGGAGATTATACCGATATTACAGTGATAATCTTTTAAATAATCAGGAGGCTTTCTTAATCTTGTGCTAGAGTGAGGAGGTGTAGTGATAGTATTCATTTCAATTGAATCAATTACTTTTCTATAGAAGAGTTAGATTCTTCATAGTTTGGTATAGTGAATGTAGGATGGGTTGAAATTAAGGATGATTGTGGTGTTAGATCAATTTCAGAATCAAGAGGTTAGTAATATCAGTGGAGTTTGAACTTGAAGGTTAAGGAGCATGGAGGTTGGACAATGATTGTTATGGTTTTCATTATTAGGAGAAGAACATCTGTCAGTTTCATTATCTCTGACGTCTAATTTGCAATACAAAAACATACTTTCATAGGAAATAACATTTTTAGAAACAAATTATTTTCTAGTATGAAGTTTTAATAAAATGTACCCTTTTATGCTTGTCTTATATTCTAAAAAAAACAAAGGATCAAACTTGGTTCTATTAGTAGGTGAGGTGTTGTCAAAAGAAGAGAACTGAAAACTTTTAATAGAAATATCTAGTTCGGTCTTATGCCAAATCTTATGTGAGGAAGAAAGTTTCAAGATTGGTATATGGAAAATATTAATGATGAAGGCAACATGTGATACAACATAAGATTAGTATATTTTTGATAAATTGGATTGTATCATGAGAGCTCTAACTACATTCAATAAATGTTTTCTTTCTACAATGTTATTTTGTTCAAGTGTGTTAACACAAAAGTTTGGTGTATTTATTGTGATTATTGTATATCTTTATTATATATCTATTTTTATTTAGTAATATTCCATGAGATATGAATGGTTATATTGGGTAGGTATTGATTGTATTAGCGGATCTTGAACAACTCTGTAGGAGAAAGTTTAGGAAAACATTGATGTATATATTTTAATCTTCTGAGAAATAAAGTTGTGGGGTATTTTGTCATGGTATCAGAGCCTGACCCATATACACCCAACATATTGAATCATGGCTGAAGAACCCAATGATGGTAACCATCAACGGAAAACTATCTCACCTTATGACATAATCACTCTTAAAAATCATGGTCACTTGATTATATAGGTACAATTGAAGGGCTATTCAACTGAGAAGATGACCGGTAAGCAAGTATCATGAATAATAGACACTGAAGCCTCGAACCACATGACAGGAAATTTAGTGATTTACATAACTTACGAGCCATATCTCCATGTCCTATTGGTTTACCATATGGGAGAAATATTGTGGCTACTAAGGAGGGATCCATTATTTTTGGCAATGATTTTGCCCTTGAGAATGTTTTATATGTACCTAGATTATCTTGAAATTTAATTTATGTGTCGCAGCTTATAGATAATTCCAATTGTATTATTCAGTTCACTCATAACATGTGTGTAATACACACTTCGAAGAAGTTGATTGGTGAGGGTGAACGTCGGGATGAACTCTATTATTTCAAGGGGATACCACGTATTACGGCTTTGAAAGTTGACAAAGGGATGTCTTTGGATCTTTGGCATCAACGATTGGGGCATCCGTCTATGCAAGTTACCAAGATAGTTTCAGGTATAGACGTTGAGAAAGGTACTGAAAATTTGAATAAATGTTGTGATGTTTGTCAAAGAACAAAACAAACAAAAAATAAATTTCCCATTAGTGATTTTAGAGTATCCGATGCTTTTGAATTAATACACTATGATTTATGGGCCCTTATAGAAATGTCTCTTCATGTGGATCGTCCTATTTTTTGGCTATTGTTGATGATTACTCTAGAGCTATGTGGATTTATTTGTTGATTGATAAGAAAGAGGTGTCAAGTACTTTGAGAATGTTTTTCTCCATGGTGGAGCGTCAGTTTAATAAACAAGTGAAAATTATAAGGACTGACAGCAAAACAAAATTTACTTGCATGAAAAATTATTTTCTTGAAAATGGAATAATTTTTTCAAACATCTCGTACAGGGACACCACAACAAAATGAGCGTGTTGAACGTAAGCATCAACATATATTAAATGTAGCTCAAACTTTGAGACTTCAGGGATGTTTACCTATTGATTTTTGGGGAGAATGTGTTCTCACGGCTAGTTACTTGATAAATAGAACTCCTTCATTAGTTTTGAATGGAAAGACTCCTTATAGAATGCTTTTTGGTTGTGACCCTACCTATGATCATCTACGAGTGTTTAGATCATTATGTTATGCTCATAAACAAGGGAGGTTAGACGATAAATTTGATTCCCGAAGTAGGAGATGTATTTTTGTGGGATATCCATATGGGAAAAGGGATGACGTTTGTATGATATAGAAACCAATGAATTTTTTGTCTCACGAGATGTCAAGTTCTCATAAACAGATTTTCCTTTTACTGATCTTCCTAAAGAAGACTTGCCCACAATTTTTGGTATGGGTGGGTCCGATGTTGATTTGGAGGAGGTTGATGATTTGAGAAAAAGAGATAGAGCAAGACATGACGATCATGTTGTGCTTGATGCAATACCAGTGCAACATGAAGTTGATGTTATTCCGCTAATAAATAATACTTCTGTACAAAAACCAAATGAGCAAGATGATCAAGAATTTCATGAGGAATTGTTAGGTGAAGGTCATAGACAGAAAAACCCATTAGTTTTGTTGCATGACTATGTCACTCATACAATACAGAAATTGAGTCCATTCCCACTGACACCTAAACCGCAACATTCCTCAGGTAATTCCTATCCCATTGCACACTATGTGAATTGTAATATTTTTTCTCTGCGACATAGAATGTTTCTTGCAGCAATACATGCAGACCAAACCTGTGACATATTCTGAGACAATAAAAGATGAGCGATGGTGAGATGCAATGCAACGTGAGATACATGCACTGGAAAAAAAATGACACGTGTGAGATAGATGACCTACCACCAAACAAGAAGGCACTAGGTTGCAAATGGGTCTACAAAATCAAGTATCACTCTGATGGCACAGTGGAAAGATTCAAAGCTAAGCTTGTAATCTTTGGGAATCACCAAGTTACAGGGATTGACTACATTGAGACTTTTGCTCCAGATGCTAAGATGACTACAGTGAGAGTATTTCTTGCAGTAGCTGCTGCAAAGAATTGGGAGGTTCATCAAATGGATGTTCACAATGCCTTTCTTCATGGTGATCTTGAAGAGGAATTTTATATAAAGTTACCGCCTAGTTTCCAAGTCTCGGTTCCTGGCAAGGTCTGTAAGTTGAAAAAGTCACTCTATGGACTTAAGCAGGCTCATCGGTGTTGGTTTGCTAAACTCTTGGCTGCATTGAAGGGATATGGGTTTTAGCAATCATACTCAGATTATTCTTTATTCTCGATGAAAAATGGTACCATTCACCTCAATGTGCTTGTGTATGTTGATCTAATTGTTGTAGGGAATGATAATGCAACTATCCGGAGATTTAAAGCCTATTTGAGTGCTTGTTTTCATATGAAAGATTTGGGTTTCTTGAAGTATTTCCTTGGTGTTGAAATCGTGCGAAGTCCAGATGGATTTTACTTGTGTTAAAGGAAATATGCACTTGATATAATTTCTGAAGTTGGTTTTAATTGGGCGCTAAACGCACTCTTGTTCCCATGGAACAAAATCATCGTTTGGCTTTGTCCACTAATACACTACTTGCTGACCTAGAGTCGTACCGTCACTTGATTGAACGATTGATTTATCTGTGCTTCACATGGCCCGAATGGTCTTATTGTGTTCATGTTTTGTCTCAATTCATGCAACAACCAAAGGAGGATCATTGGCACGCAACACTGCGAGTTATTCGTTATCTGAAACAGAATCTAGGATAAGGTATCTTGTTGAGTAGTAAATGTGACCTATGCCTACATAGATGGTGTGATGTCGATTGGGTTGGTTGCCCGCTAACCCAGAGACCACTTACGGGTTGGATAATATTTCTTGGTGACTCTCCTATCTCCTGGAAAATGAAAAAGTAACATATTGTGTCTAGATCATATGTTGAAGCTGAGTATCACTCAATGGTTGTGACTATTTGTGAATTAAAATGGTTGAAGAGAATTTTATCTAGTCTTAACTTGATACACACTACACCAAGGTTACTACATTGTGATAGTCAAGCTGCTCTACACATATCTCAGAATCCAGTTTTTCATGATAGAACCAAGCACATTGAAGTAGATTGTCATTTTTTCATGATGTCATTATTCTTGGGGATATTAATCCCAGTTTTGTTCCCACCAATGAGCAACTTGCAGATATTTTTACCAAGGTATTGGAAAAACAACAATATTCTTTTTTACTTCACAAGTTGGGCATTTGAGATCTTCACGCTCCAACTTGAGGGGGGTATTGTGATTATTATATATCTTTATTATATATATATATATATATATATATATATATATATATATATATATCTGTTTTTATTTAGTAATATTCCATGAGATATGGTTGGTTATATTGGATAGGTATCGATTGTATTAGCAGATCTTGAACGGATTTGAACGAATCTGTAGGAGAAAGTTTAAGAAAATATTGATGTATATATTTTAATCTTCTGAGAAATAAAGTTGTGGGATATTTTGTCAGTACTATTCCTTTATCAACATCAAAATTAGTCATGAAAAAATTTGTTCCATTGTCACTTCTTATAGTTTTTGTCATGGAAATTGGGTTTGTATAAAGGTAACAAAATCCTACAAGATTTTAGCAATTTTTTATTTCTATTTTGAAGGAAAACTCAACCTTGATGTGAGTGATCATCAACTGTTGTGAGAAGATAGTTACGTGATTGAATAGATGGAATTGAATATGGTACCCACAAATCAATATGTTTTAAATGAAAACATTTAATAGAAACAAAATTGCTAATGGGAAAGGGTGACTTCTTTTACTTGGATAAATGAAAAACATCACAAATATATGATTCATTATTCTTTGACAAAAGGCAACTTGTTCTTTATGACATCAAGACATTTGTTGGAAACTTGACCAAGACAAAAATGACAAGGTGTATTAGTATCAACAAAGGCTAATATGAAAGAGCTGAATGTTAACACCTATAACATTCATCACCCTAGAGTGTTTCAGGATTTCACCATTTACCAACGAGTTTGATTCGTAGATAAATACTATTAATACTATTTTTATTTATGTTATTATTATTATTATTATGTTTTAACCAAATATCAAAATAGTAATTATCAAAATAATAGAAAAAGTTGTAATGAAAACAATAATGTCATAACACTATCAATGACTAAATCAGTAACCGAAAAAGTTTTGTCACTATCAGTGATCGAAAAAATTCGGTCACTATATGACCGAAAAATTTATTCACAAATTCGGTCACTGATTCGATCACTGATTTCGGTCATTAATTCGGCTACTGATTCGGTCACTGATTTCGATCACTGATTCGGTCATCGATTCGGTCACACATTCGGTCTCTGATTTCAGTCACAAATTCGATCACGGATTTGGTCACAAATTCGATTACGGATTTGGTCACAAATTCGGTCATTGATTCAGTCACAGATAATAATAATAATAATAATTTTCATAATAATAGTAATAATAATAATAATATTTTTATCATAATAATAATTATTGTTGTTATCATTACTATTACTGTTATTATAATTATTACTATTACTATTATTGTCATAATTAGTATTATGTTTATCCCAATATTATTTTCATCATAATGATAATAATAATAATAATAATTATTATTATATTTATTATCATAATTATTTTATTATTGATTAATTTTATCGATGGATAATTTGACAATCAATTTATTGGCGGATTCTATTTATGGATAAGCCTTTTAAGGCAATAATATTGATTTTTGTATTTGGCGTTAAATTATCAATAAATTTTATCGACAAATAAGCCTTTTAAACCTATAACATTAATTTTTGTATTTGACACTTAACTTATAGATTTTATTGACGAATAATTTGACACTTTTCTTTTTACCAATGAATAAGCTCTTTCTATAACATTGATTTTTGTATTTGACACTTAACTTACCGACGAATTTCATCGATGAATAATTTGGTCCTTAATTTATCAACAAATAATTTAGTGGTCAATTTACTGATGAATTTTATTAGTGGATAAGCTCCTTAAACCCATAAAATTGATGATTGCATTTGGTGCTTAACTTACCAATGAATTTTAGAGACGAATTAATGATTATCGACATATAATTTGAAGCGTAATTTACTGATGAATTTTACATATAGATAATTTGGTGTCATTTTACCGATGGATAATGCTGGAAAGATCGAGTAGGAAACACAAGGAGATCAAACAAGAATAAGACAAGAGTCGTCCCACACAAGGGGATGACACCACCTTCAACCCAAAACCTTAAGACATTATGTGTGGGTCTTTTTTCTTATATGTTGCTCAACTTTCTCATTTTTACTCGATGTGAGAATTAGACTCACACTTAGATATCTAACAGATAAGTTTCTTAAAGTATTTGACAACATATTTTAGTGACGAATATACAGTTATCGATAGTTTTTATTGTCAAGATAATTTGACACTCAACTTATCAACAAATTTTACCAACTGATAAACATAAATATTACAAAATTGATGATTGATGTTATCCATCAGTAGTTTTCCTTCAGTAATTATATTTTATTGATGATTACATATATGTTGGTAATTATCTGTATATAAATATGTAATTTCTTGTTCTTGAATTCTATATTTCTTAATATTTATCAATGGTCTTGCAAAAACACTTACTGTCAATGGTACAAACAGAAACATGTATTGGACAAATAGAGTTTTTAGTTTGGTAAATAGTTAGTGACACTCAACTCACCTTGCGTATGTGATAGTGTCTTGAAGATATGCAATGTGAAACAAATCTTTTTTAGAAAATCTGTCTTCAAGATCAGACAATATGCTTAAAGTAGTGTCTCTCCATATGACAATTTAAGCTATGGAAGGAGAAAGAAATCACAAAAGTCATGACAACCATCGTATTTGCTCTCTCCAAGATGAGGTATATATAATTGGTGCGAGTTGGAGCTAAGATGATTCCATCAACAAAATCAAGCTTATTTTTAAAACCAAATTCATCTAAAACAATTGTGACCATTGATAGTAATTGGGTTCGTTAAGAATAGAAAAAACAAAGATAAGTAAAGGAGATAAAAGCATTTCTCAATCTATGTATGCTTCATTTTTCACACACATGAAAGTAGAGCTCTAGGGACAATAAATAGGTAAAGCAAAAAAACTAAAAAAATAAAAATAAAAAACCTAGACTAATAGAAATGTATTAAAAACATAATGGGACCACTAACATAGAAGAGAAAATAGAGCTATACAAAAACATAAAAGCAAAAGAAAATTTCATTTATTCAGCTCTCATGTAGGTAACATGTGTCTATATGATTTAACAATAGGCGATCAAAGAAAAATTCTATTAAGAAAATACATTGTATTAATTTTTTTAAAAAAATGAATATAATTATCTTTATATAAAATCAGAGAAAATATTTATGTAAAAATAAGAGTATGTTATTATCTTCAAAATAATAACAACAAAAAGAACAGAATGTTTTATAAAAGTTAAATTTAATAAATGATTTGATTTCAAAATATAAATAGCATTGATAAATTATATATTATTTAAAATTTTAAAAAAATCGTCCGTCTCTGAATTCAAGAATCCGTTGCTGAAAGTCGCTTGCTGAGAAAAAGGTACCTGGTTATCCAAATTAAATTCGTATTATGTGTAGTCGTGATTCGTTATCAACTTTAGCTTGAGTATTGACCACACTCGTTGGAAGAAAGATGAAAAAAGAAAACATCTTGAAAGTGTTTGCTACATCAAATCGATTGTGAGACTCCTATTGCTTGTGTATCTAAGTTAATATTCAATTATGGGTTTATGCAAAAGTTAACAAAGTTATAATTTGAACTTTTCACTGAGCTTTTCAAGTTTCATAATGGAGTTTCACCTGATTCAGATGAATCTAGAAATGCTTGTTTTTCAGTATTCTAACAGATGAACTCACACATGTTAGTCCCCATTTAAAGATTTCAATTGCTGTAAAATATAACTTCCAAATTTAAATCTGTTTCTATTTGGATTTGTAGTGTGCATTTGTCTATTTTGGAAGAACTTTGTAATTAAGGTCAAATTGTAGTCGATGTGGCTTAGGCTCTATAGAATAAAGTGAAACGCCTTAACTTGAGTCTTACTGAGATGTATTGTACATTTTAAGATTGGAGAAGAGCATATAGATGATTGATTTAGAGAGTTGGAACCCTCTCAGCTGACCCAGCAAGCACAGTGAGCAAGTTGTTACCAAAAGGGTCACTAAGATGTTTTGCTAAGTTCTCAACCGGACCTTCACCAGTGACATAAGCTTGGAAGTAGAAACCAAGCATTGCAAACATAGCAAGTCTACCATTCTTAATTTCCTTCACCTTTAGAAGTGCAGCTTGGTCTGGATCCTTTGCTAGCCCCAATGGGTCGAATGGACCACCCGGGTGAAGCTTGTCTTCGAAATCCTACAAAAGTAGGCCGCTTTCAGTAAATCATCAGAACAAAAGTCTGTTAAAATATATGAATAGTAATAATAATGCATGTGGATCTAAGAAAGGTTCAGATGATATGATTAGAGGGCAAATAAATTTTAAACTAAAACGTTACATTTACACACCAGGCCATTGATAATTCTGTAGTACTCAGCACCACCCACAAGAACTATCTCAGCAATAACAGCAACAATAAGATTGATGGGGATGGGTTTCCCGAAGTAGTTCAACGTACCCCCATCAAGAAGCAAAGCTCCGGTCTGCATTGATTCCATGGAGAAAGATCACCTCAATGTAAACAACGTACTCACAAATTTTCTATCAAGGTTGTTTTAAAATATAGTATGTGCTAAAAGCTTGATGGAAACTATGCTCAATCAAAAAGGCAACAAATGTTATTTGTTCATGACAAGAACTCGAGTAAATTGGAGTTGTTTTGTTCATGTCACAGGGGATAAGGGTCTTGTCTGGCAACTGATCATAGAACTCACAGAAGTGCTGCTAGCAGGCTCCAGCGTAGCACCATGGCAACTTTTTCCAATTTTACAGCTATTTAAGGCAAGGTGACGTTTGGAAAACGTCCTAAGATCCAACAAGGGCAGTGAGTAAGTGATATTAGATGGCTATACAAATAAACATAACTTTCCCAAGGACCAAGAAAAAGGAGTCGTTTTGTGAATTGCAATTAAAAGATATTAAGCAAATTTTTGGTTTCTAGCAAGTGAATTTCCCAAGAATCAAGAAGATCCACATATTAAATTTAAATTGAGGTATTCCTTTCCTTTTCCTTCTTTCAACTACTTTCCAACAGATTATGTATAATTTCAAGTTGTTTACCCAAAACTTAGCTTAGAGCCGTGCCATGATGGAGATTTAAAAACTTAATTAGTTAAGTCACAAAAATCAGCGTATTGATGAATTTAACAGGGCTGACACAATTGATAGATCTTGCAAACCTTGAACCAAACGGCCTCAGGACCACAGTTAGCTCCGTATTTGTTAAAGGCCTCAGGAATGATGAATCCAGCAGCACCAAGCATTGCCCATCTGGCATGAATCAACTCAAACGCCTGGTATCTGGATCAAAATCATCAAGCATAAGCATGAATTGAAGAAATTGATCATTTCAGTGAATACATAGATATCCAATTTTCTGAGCACGCATACTTGGCAAAGTCCTCTGGCTTCTTGCTAAGACCAAACGGGTCATAACCATAACTGCAGGCATGCAGATCAACAAATTAAACAAGAACAAAGAATTAAAGAGTACAAACATTCAGCAATATTATAAAGTATTGAATAGTTGAACGTCAATGAAAGTTGTAGCAGGAAAGAAAAGGAAACTATGGAGATGAATAAGAGGCATACTCTCCAGGCACTTCTCCTGTCAAGTACTCGGGAATCTCTGATCGGTCCAAGAGACCCTCTGGCAAGAAGATCCTTCTGTCAGGACCTGCCAACAAGAAAGCAAAAGATCGACAAATCAAAACCCTAGTATAAGTTACATTAGTAAGTATTTCACCATGATTCTGGATGATTTAACACGAATGCAAACACCATTCATGGTTTAGAAAAGTAAACAAGAATGTGTACAAAAACTACAGGCAAATGGCCCTTGGACTTGAAGACTCACTCACCATACCACTTGGCGAGTTCCTCGTTGGCGGGGGACACAGCAGCAGCCTTTTTCTTCGGAGGAGGTGGCGCGGCCTTCTTCTTGGAGAAAAGAGCAAGAGTCTTGAAGGTAGCAGGTGTAGATGGTGACGGCGCAGATCTGGTAGCGCCTCTGAGGCTCACGGGGTTTCCAAGCATTTCCGACATAGCCACGGTGGAAGCCGCCAGAGAAGCCATGTTTTTGGAAGCCTGAGGTGAAGGAGGTAGCTAGTTAGTGTGTGTTGATGGAGGATGAAAAGGTTAGAAGAGAAAGATACTGTATGCATGGTTTGGTGGATGTGTAGGTGCCACGTGGGATTCATGATCCTGACCTCTCATTGGTTTGCATGCAAAATGAGTAATCCAACGCAACAATTTGATTGGATATACCTGACAAGTGGAAGGTGATGAAGCTTACTTGGGATGCTCCTGGGCGTGTGTACTACTTTGGTTTGATTTGGATAATGTTTTATCCGATATGTAGGTAGTGAGTCATGTCATGGATCTAGTTGAGGTTCTTTACTAGTAAATTTCTTGCCATTCAGCTGAAACCGTTATTACTACAATAACATCCTAGTAAAGTTTGAATGTAAGACTTGATTGGTGTCTGCTTGTTTGACTTCGTTAGGACGCCGTTAGCCACAACCAACATGTCCCATCAACAACAAAAATTCCCGCAAATGCGTGTGGCGTTCCTTCAACCAACTACCTCAACTTATTTTGTTTATAAAACTTGCTTGGCTCTTAATAAGATATTAATTATGTATTATTATGTATGTTTATTTTGTTTTTTATTTTATTTTTTTATGATTTTGTGATTATATTTTAATTATAATAATTTATTAATTGTATTTTTTTATTAAAATTAATATTAGAAGAAAAAATAAAATAAATTATAAAATTATTATTTGAATTAAATTTTTTGTTTTTCATTTGTTAAAATGTTATGGTGATTACTTAAAAATTGTTAATAATTAAAATGATACGATACATGTTCAAAGAGAAAAATAAATGACAATCATATATTCACTAAATAGTTTAGAATGATACACGAAATATTTAGTGGAAATGAAACATAAACTTTACTTTTATCAAAACTCAAATTTTATCTTTATCAAAAAATCAATTACATCTTTATCAAAAATCAAATTTTATCTTTATAAAAAATCAAATGGTATCTTTAATAAAATATCAAATTTTATCTCTATCAAAAACTAAATTCTATCTTTATCAAAAATCAAAATTTATCTTTATCAAAAATCAAACTTTATCTTTATCAAAATTTTATTTGATTTTTTCCATTAATTATTTAGATATTTTTTTAACAAACTAAAAATACAAATTTTAATTCAAATAACAATTTTATAATTCATTATAATTTTTTCTTCCAATATCAATTTTAATATAAAAATACAATCACAAAATTATTATAATTTATTTTAATATAATTTATTATGTCAAATTTAAATTTATTATAAAACATAAAATAAAATAATTTATCGTTTTTCCTATTGTAAAAAACCTATAAAATATTTCATTTTATTTTCTTTGTATCCTTTTTTAAAAGAAATAATTTAATTATTTTTATCGTAATTTTGATAAATTAATAATCACATTTTTTAATAATTATTACAGAAAAAAGTATGCTATTATAGAAAATAAAACAGTGTTATTTCATGAATTAAAAATAAAGAATGCTATTGAGTGAAATAAAAAAAATAAAGAGTACTATTAAGGAAAATAAAAAATAAAAAGATGCTAATAAGGTAAAAAAAAATCAAATTTTAAAATGTCACTGTCTATTCATCAAAACTAAAAACAAGGAAATTAAGACAGATTGAGTTCATCTCAAAGATTATATCTATATCCTCCAACAGTAGGCATCTTAAATTCATTTAAAATTTATGTCTATCATCAAAATACCTATCCTATATAAAATATCACACTCAAACAAATATTGATGTAAAAGTAACAGTCTCAAAATTCTACTAAGAACACTTAATATAAAACATTTTAACATGTCTAACCAAAAAAAAAAACACAAAATATAAATATTCATTTAAAACATATTTTTTCAATGTATTTCAAAATTGTAAAATTAAGAGAGAAAATCATCTCTATCTAATCATGAGTATACACTCTGATCACTTTATCAATTATTATTTTCTTTGTTAATATTTTTATCTTCATTCATAACAATCATCTTAATTCAAACATAGACATGATTTCAAAAATCATTATTAAACATTTAACTAGACACATTTTAACTACTTCTTGAAACTAGACTTAAACAAATATTTCCATATAAAGGAAACATAACAAACTCATTACCCTCAAGTCATCTTAAAGACAAACCTTTCTGATAATATAAATGTAACACCCAAAAATATATATTAAACACAAAGTATGTTTACATATAGTATTTTAAAAAAAATACCTATTATACATACGTGTGACTTATATAAAAATACATTCATTTGCAAAATGAAATTCAAAATAGAAGTTCAAATTCTTTAAGAAGTTGCAGTATGTCAATATCCAATTTCGTCCGGGTCATTAAAATTTGTGTCAAAGGGAAATATATGAGAAAGGGTTTCTAATTATTTCTCAAAATAAAAAATACAATCATTTAGTAAACTTTAACTTTGTGGTTATTTTCTCTTATTTTCAAAATAAAAAAAAAGTAAGTATATACTTTGGTTTTATTTTATTGTTTTTTTACCTTTTACTTTCATTTTCTTTAAAAAAAATAAAAAATATGTATCAAAAGGAAATTTCATTTCGTTTTGTTTTAATAAGAATGTTTTTTTACAAAATTAGGTGCACATGAGCAGTTTTTTTCCTTTCTCTTTCCTCTTGGGTCGTTTCTCTTTTCTCTTGGGCCGTACCCCTTTGGGCTACCCCTCACTTTTCACACTATCAATTTCTATGAGGACACTCCTGAATTTGAAGGATCCTCTCTATACACTGTTCCTTCTCTCTCTACAGGGCTTTCCCCTGCAACCTCTATTATGGTTCTGCAACCAAAACTACCCATTTCTAACAAGAACTTTCCTTGCTAGGCTTCCTACTACAGCCAACATCACCTATTCTTAACAAAATTGCTTTGATTCCTGCAAAACCTCTGGCCAAGTCAACTCTCCAACTAATGGTCCATGGCTGATTTCCTTCTCTTCATATGTAGAGATACGGAGCAGGGATTTTGTTTTTGACTGGACTCCCTTTATCCAAAAAGACTCTCATTACCTCTACTGATACTGGCTCCTCTTGGGGGGGGGGGG
>Ga0209700_103814_pt1 | contig 28268 bp, 12 predicted proteins | sample SiratroredBW_FD_187528 | JGI IMG/M metagenome (GOLD analysis project Ga0209700, IMG submission 187528) | Root nodule microbial communities of legume samples collected from California, USA - Siratro red BW (SPAdes) (version 2) | ecosystem: Host-associated > Plants > Roots > Nodule | place: USA... | reverse complement strand
TTTAACTTATAAGTTATATTCAGTGTGATATATATTATAATTTTTAATTTTATATAAAAATATATAAATATGGCAACTAGAAAATTTGAATCAGGTTATTCAAAACTTAAAAAAAAATAAGAGTTTAACTTTTTGTTGAATCACAAAAAGGAACTATGGATAAATTTATAAAAATAAAAAAAAATGAATTAGAAAATGTAGGTGAGTCTTCTTTAAATCAAGAACATAACAATATAAATTTAGGTGAAGATAACAATATAAATACAGGTGAAGACAATAATAAAGTAGTCAACGAAGATAATAATTTTGATTCTCAAACTTAGGATAATAATTTTGATTCTCAAACTTAGGATAATAATTTTGATTCTCAAACTCATGATAGTAACACAAACTCAGGATAACGAGAATAAAATTGCAAGATCCGATTTTGTGGGTATAAATATCTTATCATCCCAAAACCACAACCCTTTTTCGAAATGTAGTTGTTCTGATCTCAGTTCAGTCTCTGAAAATTCATTGATTGGTCTCAAGTTTGGAACTCCTGCTGAAGGGTGTGAATCCATGAGCTCGTAACCAAAGTTAGAGTTAAAAAGGCCCTAGATAAGACATCAACCCTCTGGTTTTCCTTCCCTATTTTGTATTCAATAGAGAAATCATAACTCAATAATTTAGTCAACCATGCTTGTTGTTCTGGCGTTTGTATGGTCTGTGCTTGCAACTCTTTCAAACTCTTGTGGTCAATCCAGATAATGAACTTGTAGCCTAATAAATAATGACAAAATTTTGCCACAGCTGCTACTATCGCCTGTATCTCTCTAGCGTAAGTGGATTGCCTTTGAGTCGTTATTGACAACTTCTTGGAGAAGTATGGTATGGGATATCCCTGTTGACTGAGAATTGCTCCTATACCTGTACCCGAAGCATTTATTTCAAGTACAAAGGGATGTGAAAAATCAGGAAGTGCCAACACTGGTGCTTGAGCAAGTGCTTGCTTCAGATTCAAGAAGGCTTTTGTGGCTCGGTCAGACCACTTAAAAGCATCCTTCTTTAGCATATCTGTAAGTGGCACTACAATTGCTGCATAATGTCTAATATATTTCTGGTAATAGCTAGCTAAGCCCAAAAATGCTCGAAGTTGTCTGATTGATTATGGTATAGGCCATTGTTTCACAACTTGAATTTTATTATCATCCACTTTGACCCCTTCTCTGGACACAACACGGCCTAAAGAACCGATCTGAGTTTGACCAAATGCACACATTGAAAGTTTGACAAACAATGTATGATTTCTCAAAATTGCTAACACATGCATCAAGTGTTGTATGTGTGAATACCAATCTGGACTATAGACTAATATATCATCAAAAAATACCAACACAAATTTCCTTAGTACCTCTGCAAAGATTGAATTCATGAGACTTTGAAATGTGACTAGTGCATTGGTTAAGCCAAAAGGCATCACCCTTCATTCGTATAAGCATTGATGCGTTTTAAATGTCGTTTTGAGACAATCTTCTGGTTTCACTCTGATTTGGTGATAACCCGAGCATAGGTTAAGCTTGGAGAAATATTGTGCACAAAATAACTCATCCAATAACTCATCCACTGTTGGCATCGAGAAGGAGTCTTTGATAGTTGTTGCATTAAGAGCTCTATAATCAGTACAAAATCTCCATGTACCATCCTTCTTTTTCACTAACAACACAGGTGCCAAAAATGAGCTTGTACTTGGTTGAATAACACTTTCAGTTAGCATATCTACTACCAACTTTTCTATCTCCACTTTTTGGCTGCGAGGATATCAGTAAGGTCTTACTTTGATGGTGTTGTGCTTGGTAGTAAATTAATGGAATGTTCATGAGATCTCTTGCGTGGTAGACCTTGTGATGCTTGAAAAATGTTGCTATAGTTCTGAAGTAGTAGAGCCAATTCGAGTTCCATTTCTACAGGTATGTCCAATTTAGTCAAACAATTCTCTTCTTATGTTTGGATTTGTAACATGAACAAAGCTAATATCTCGTTGGTGGTTTGCACGCGCTTAAATTGATGGAGTTGTGGCTGTTTTGGGGCTAGGTTGATTTCACCTTGTAGCGTTACTAACTGATGAATAATGGTGATAAACTTCTGTTTATAATTCACCAAGTGGGTATTTAGTGTCTCTAACCATATATCACCCAGTATAAGCTTTTCATTAGCTATAGGAAGCACGAATGCATTAATGAACAATACATGTTGGATTTTACAGGAATGTCGGGAACTTCCCCTTCAAATTGTAGTAATTCCCTGCTTCCCACTTGCACTTGGAATTTAGGGGCCTTAAACAAGGGTACAACCAACCTTGTCACCAAAGCTGGATGGATGAAGTTGTTAGAGCTGCCTCCATCCATCAAAATTCTAATATCCCTACCACGCACTGTTCCCAAAAAACGAATAGACCTTCTATTTATTATGTATAATAAAGCATTATAAGAGAGGTGTAATTGTTCTACACTACTAGAAAAATGCTGAATAGTGACTAAAATTAGTGATTAAAAAATTCAGTCATTATCGATGATCGAATCAGTGACCGAAAAAATTTAGTCACTATCAGTGATCGAAAAATTCGATTACAAAATCGGCCACAGATTTGATCACTAAGTTTGATCACTGATTCGATTATAAATCCAGTCACTGATTTCGGTCACAAATTTGATCACAAATTCAATAAAAAACTTTGATCCCTGATTCGGTCACAGATAATAATAATAATAATAATAATAATAATAATAATAATAATAATATAATAGTAATAATAATAATAATAACAATAATAATATAATAATAATAATAGTAAGAATAATAATAAGACTAAATCGATCACTATTTTAATTAGTGACCAATTTTGGTCATTTAGTGACCGATTTTATGGTCACTATAAGTAATTTTTCTAGTAGTGCTATAATTTGAATGTGCTCTATTGGTTCAATAACCGTGTTAGTAAAATCATATGAATTTTCTGTATCACTAGTGACTTCCTTAACGGATTGGATAATGAAATAATGTTTAGCAGCACATTTGTTACCTGGAGTAAATTTCTCAATGCAATTGAAACAAAGATTGTTCTCTCTGCGAAATTGAATCTTTGTTGGTGATAATTTTCTCATGAATTTGAGTTTAGATGGTGTTGGTAGGAATGATGGATTTATGACTCAGGGTTGTGGTGGTGGTGTATGGTTCATGTTCTTTGTAGTTTGGTAGAAGTGTGTTTTGTTAGTGGATGTAATTGGAGCTGGTGGTGTGGTACGCCATCTTTGAGTACTAGGGGAAAATTTTTCTTCAAATAGTTTAGCTAGCGATACTACTTGCATTAGTAAAACTGAACATCTAGATTTCACCTCTTGTTTTAGCTCAGGATGTAAATCACCAATAAAACAATCTAACAATAGAGCATTGTCCATTTCATACACTCTAGCAACCAAATGGTAACTGTGGCCTCAAATAAAACTAGTTTTGTTTTTAGGGGGAAAGTATATTTGCTTTTTCCCTCTCTCGCGAAAAGGAGAAACTGAGTTTTCTCTCCTTCGTATTGGTGCCAAACAAAAATAACACAAATTCTCCCTACTAGCTCCTACTTCTCGTCTCCACGTCTCCTCGTCTCTGCGTCTTCGAGTCTTTGCGTCTCTGCTTCTTCGCTCGGACTTACGTCTCAACAGGGTACAATCCACGTAAAGTTACCATGTGTTTATAACCTCTTTGTCTTTCTCAATAAGAGTAGGCAAATCAATATGAATTTGAGAGCCATGCAAAGTAAACAGTGGCCCAGCCAATGTAGCTGAATTCTTTATAATGCAAATAACATCTTGCCCTTTGACTCCAGACAACTCTAGGCAGACAAAAGTAGATTCACTTCATGTGAACAAGTATTGACCAATTTTAAATATCTTTATTAAATTATTAAAACAAGGAGGTAAGTAAGAGTATCTTTTTACTTAAAAAGTTTGTGAATGAATTTGTACAAAAGCATTTTTCCTATGATAATCATTTTCTTTTATTTGCCTCTAATTGTCCACGAGATAGCAATTATGAGATTGGGAGTCTCTGAGATAACAAAAGTTGGTAATGATGGTACATTAAAAAAATTACACTATATTGGTCTACTCTAATTAGTTGATATAGAAAAGAAATGAACCTTATAATATAGTTTGACATCAGAGGTGAATGATAGTATGTTATTTTATCATAAATGTAAACTCTCACTCTTCCCTAATTTGTTTTATTTTCAACTCTCTCAAGAATTGGGATACGAGAATATATATGGATGTAAAATGAAATATACCAATAAATATCTCATATGAAAGTGATTCACATGAATTAAATATTCTAGAAATTTCTGTTTAAATTTATTAATTATTATAATTAAATTATTATTTCACTTTAGTTGATAATTCTATGAATATCCGTTATATGTATTTATTAAGCATCATTTATTATATTTAATAAATTAATATATATTCATGTGTTACTTTTTCTGATATAAGGACATCTCAACAAAGCTTTTACCAGTTCATTTGGCACGTGTAATGAATTTTACAACTAACTTTATTGGGTTGTGACTTTTTTGTTGTTATGGTGAAAGTCACATTATATGTTTTTGGAATATAAATTATCTATTGAGAGTTCCAATATTTACTAACGTATTGGAATGCCTCTTTCACAGTTTCAGGTGCCGATTTTTCTTAGTAAAACTAGCCATCATAAGGTACAATTACACTGTTGTTCTATTATGTACATATTTTGTTCTAGATATTTTTTTTATTATTTCTGGGATTTTGTTAGCATAATATTGTTCTTATATTTTCCTCCAACTAGTCAACTCCTACTGTATTTTCATTACATATTTGTATTGACTAAAGTTTTAATGTTTATTTAAGTAGCTAATTATTTGAGCAAAATTATACTTTAGGAATCATTGCTGGAAATATTCCAATTATAGAAGATTAGCAGTTAATAAATTTAAAAAATTGTTCATTAATTCGCACAATTGTTAGGAATTCATAATTTTGACCTCTTGATTTATACAAATTTCAAAGCCTTGCTCAAAGATAAAGAAAAAAAAATCATAACTTATATTAATTTAATGATCAAATATTTATGAGAATGCACTAATTTTAATGTTCTTTTCATAAGATAAGTTTATTATTAATGATAAAGGAGAAAAAACAATACTTACTCGTACAAATGATACATAGAAACGCTACAAGAATTTTATCAAGAAAAGACACTTTTTAAAGTACTCCACATTGAAGGAGATCGTCTCAAACATCATCCATTATCTATTTCTAAAGCTCATTTCAAACAATTACCTTCTTATTACAATACTACCACTATCAAGATAAGGTTATTTGATGTCTTATTATTTTACAATTACTTTCTTATCTACCTTGATTGTTATTTTCTATTATTACACTGTAGAGTATAGTGTAAAGTAGTATAGTATAGTGTAAAGTATCAGTGAGAAAAATGTTATAAATAGGGCAAAGCAAAAATACATTCATAGCATAAAACTGACCAATTTTTTCTAGAATTAATGATGAATTGATATATATGATATTACATTTCTAATATATGATACTAGTATATCTCTTACTTTTTGAAATATATAGTAAAATTATTAATAATTATTATAGGTAAATACTCCAAGTCTTTCAATCTTAAATTAAATAAATTAAAAAGTTATCATGAATTTTTTTTTCACTAATTTAATCATTGACTATTGATTTAATTTAGAATGTGAATTACTGAAAACTTTAAGTTGATATTTTGTAAAACATAATTTTACAAATATTTAAACGTACGTTATTCAAATAAATTTAAAAAGAACAGAACACGGATTTTAATCGTACAAAGTTATACCTCGATTTAAACGAAAGTTCTTTACCTATACAAGAGAACGCGTTATAAGTATTCTTTGAGAAATATCAATTTCCTTGAAACATGGAAACACAAAATTATTCTCGGTCAATATAAATATAAACCAAATGAAACATTGATCTTGTTAAGCTTTACTTTTTTTAATTGCAAATAAAAAAATATAAAAAAAAAATAAATATAAAATTTACTAAACTCCAATTAGCATTCATAACACATATAGTCTGAATATGAAAGTTGAATACAATAACTAATTAGAACTGGTTGAAGATAATATTTAAAGATACTTATGAACATAGCAAGTACGACAACTCAATCTACACATATTACAACAAAGCTAACTTGGAAAATAAACTTCTCCTCATCATCCAGCTCAAAATTACATACATCACCAATATCCAATTTACACGCATAAATCTTGAAGAATGGAGTAGCGTCACATATAGTTGGATTTGTTACGGAATTACGTAAAGAGTTAGAAATATTGAATTCTTTTGGATCATAGAAAATAACAACTTTAAATAAAATTTCTGACTTTTTAATTTTTTCAAACATATATACATTTCGTGTTTTCAAATTATTGTTCTTTACAAAAGAAGACCAACCAGAAATTAGCATCACTTTTCCCTGATACTGTTGAAATTGAAGTTCTCATCCTAACTTCTTTCTTCATAAATCCAAAACTAACTCTTTTATTTCCCTCACGCTGCTCCTGTGTTATGAAATTGGCTGGCATAGACTGCCATAACAATGCTTTTAGCAAGAAATTGATAATAAGATAATTAGTTTCTATCTAAACATAGATAGCAATGTCATTGATTGTAAACCCATATTCCACTGGCAAAATGAAAAATAATGAAAAACATCAATATCATAGCAAAACTTTTCAAAATTTCTAACTTATTACATATAAATTGTTTGCGACGTGAGGTAATATACCAAGAAAGTGCCTATAATGAATGATCGATGCATTTGACGAATGAAGAAGGGATTCTCAGAGTGAAAAGAATAGGCTCTCTCTAAAGCACGACCACTTTCAGTATCTTCTGAAAAAGTCACTCTTAACCTCAGATCTTGAACATCTCTTATTTCTTCTTCTGGCTGTCAACAAATCAATGACACTCACACACAAAAAGGTGAGAATATCTTCAAAGACTTTGAAATGGAATAAGAAAAGGAAAAAAAGTTCAACATTCCCACCTGAAATATTCTTCGGCAACTCAACTTTAATCCTTTGAGATTGAGCATATTTATGAAAAAAGGTTCAGAACCTGTCCTATAAATACAGATTTGCAGTGTCCTTGTGCTCAAATCTATGTACATAAATGGATACCAACACGTAAGCTTCTCCAAATTCGTATGCATAAACAGTGAATCAGAGGAAGGAGACATAGGGTGTAAGAACTAATTCGTATTTTTCCATTGGAGTGTCTTCTACCCAATTTGCATACGTAATTTTCCCTTTAGTTATTTTTTAAAGTATACTGTTAGTACAAGTATCAAAGGTTTATCATGAACAATTAAAATTATAAGTTTGACTATGAAGTTTTTGTTTTCTTAAATTTGTTTTATTTACGTATTTTTTATTATATATATTCATGGAAAAGAGTGAACAAATGCAATGTATTAATAAGTTTTTAATCATTATTATATTTTAGATTTAATTAAGTTTTAGATCTATTACAATTTTGAGTATATTTAATGGAGTTTTTATTAAAAATTTGTTTATTGAGTATCTCAAAATTTTATATTTTTAATTGAATTTTTATTTTTAAGTTTTGTGTTAATATAAGTGCAAGTTAATTTGTATGCCACTATTTATGTGTCTTTATATGAAAAAAAATAGTTTAATATATTGTAAATCTATTATATATTTAAATATTTTTAATTGAGTTTTTATTAAAAAAATTATTTTATTGAGTATCTAAGCTTTTATATTTTTCTATTGAAATTCTACAAATTTATTTTTTCTTATTATTTAGAACAAAATTTCTAAAAAAGAAACTCAATTAATAACACTTAAATTTGTGTAAGACTTCAAACTTTAATTAAGTGATTGATTAATTTTTCTTTTAGAATGATAATGTAAAATAATAACTACATCATTCCGTTAATAACAAAATCTAATAATAAAATTTAATTGAAAAATATAAAATACCCAAATATATAAAAACACTTACAATTTTGTATTTTCTATTAGTATATAATAGTTGTAATAAGGTAAATGAAGTCTATCCATGTTATTTTTAATTTTAATATAATTTATTTTATTTCATATATATTCACCCTTGCTCTCTTTTTAATTAGTGTTATACATCAACCATTTACTAGGTGTAATCATACTTAAATAAAATAAAATTATTACATTTTTGAAGAAAAATAAAATTAGAGTAATTGTGTTCTTACATTCTAGATCGTGGTAATTTCTCTTTATCTTCAACCGTTTTTCTTATACAGTTTCAAATTTCTCTTACATATATGAAATTCGTTATATATAAAAAAGAAAGTATGTCTCCTGAACTTAATTTTTAAAGCATATAATTAATATATTAATAGCTGTTCTAAGGAAATATTATATGTCTTCAACTCTCAATTTTTTAATTGATCATATCATTTATAGTTTTAATGTACCATGATTTTATCACACTGCATCTTTAGCCAATGTAATTACTTCTTCTCAGGTAGCCACCACTATTTGGGAATTGTGTACTACTAAAAAAAATACTTAGGAATATGATATATTTCTTTTCAAACAACCAGATTAATTATTTTAGATAAACTATTTCTTTTCCCTTAAAGTTTGTTTAATTTCTGTACTTTGTTTCTGATTCTAGTTCCTCTAACTAGTAAAGCACTTCCAACTAAGAATTGATGCACCCCGTGACTCCAACTCAAAAGGGTCACCCATCACCCTTTCTTCTCATCATTTCCAATGCTACACATCAATTAATAAACTCAACTCATAGTCACATCAAATAATACAGTCCCCATTTCAAACTGTAATGCTTCCTATATTTTATTATATAATACATACCCAAGCATTGGACCTGTGTCTTCAGGTATCATAAACCAATATATATTGGTGAATATAGTGTTAGATGTTGGTACAGTACTAATTGTAATGCTTGCATTTTCAAGCTATCTGTATCTTTACATTTTCAATATCTACCCTTAACAGAACAATGCAGTAGTAAGTGCACCCACTACCCATGGAGTAAGATTCTAGCTTAATTACTACAAAATCCAAAAGTGAGTTTCTCCATTCTAATGGAAAGTGACATTTCTTCTAATTTGACGAAGAAAAATGGTTAACTTTGGCTTTTGAAAATATGAACTTTGAAAACAGAATCATTTCTGAGAACGAGTTCAAAGATACAAACATCTCCTTCTTCCAAATCATTCTCCTTGGAAACTCTCGCCAACCAACACCCCCCAACCGTTTACCGTCAGAACGTACCAACTTCATGGTCCATGATAATCCCCCAACTTCCACAGTAACATACTTCTTCCTCTTCTCAATGTAACCCTTCAAATCTGGAATATCCTGCACAAAACAATATATTACAGTATAATAGTACAAACAATATAATAAATAATTACAACTTGATAAGTACTATTAAATTCACTTTTAACCTTACCGGCCCGTGAGTTGTCAGATTATAAGACTTTATAACAACAGTGAAAAATGGATTGCAAGAGATGAACTTTCTTGCCAACTCCTTAGCTCTAGCATTCTTTGGTTTATTCAATGATAAAGTTCCTTCAGTAACCTCAACATCTGCATGGGAATAGTGCACAATAAAGATAGTGCCAAAGACTTAACCATGTATCCATGTACTTCCAAATGAAAAAATTTATACCTTCAGCATGCGGGTCAGAATCAGGCCATTCATCCAATATTTTAAGTGATTCATCATCACTGTGGTCAAGGTTTTCACTTTGTTGAGGATTGTGAGAAGAAGGATATTGCATATCTAGTGCACTCCGATCAAGTATGACTACATCAATCTTAGCAGTTCCTTCAAATGTAAAGAAAACAAAGTACCCGTGATCTAGAGAATACTTCTCAACAAATTCCTTCTAACCCTTTTCGAACCAAATCTCACCCTTCTGTTTGGTCCAGTACACTTTCCACTGAGTGCCATCAGGTGGCTGGAGATACACTGGATTTGACAAGTTTCCTCCGTATCTGTTTGTAAACTTGTTGGGAATTTGCTGAGAAGAAAATTATGGATAATTAGTACGTGATTACGTAATCAAACATCAAATATAATGCACTGTCTATATGTGTGTAGTTTCAATGTAATGAATGAGACATGCCAACATGAAAATAGGTAAAGATGAAAGTTTTAATGTTTACAAGCAAACATCAAATATAATGCATTTATATGCATGTGTGTAGTTTCAATGTTATGAATGAGACATGCAAACATGAAACATAGGTAAAGGTGAAAGTGTTCATGTTTACAAGCCTTTGAAGATTTGATTTAAGAATGGTCTTGAAGAAACCTATAGGCAGATGAGTAGCCATGGATGTTTGGACTCAGTTGCTCACACTGCTCTTTCTGGTCTGTACAACTGCTAAGAAGTGTTTGATGCAGAAGAATTTATTCTTAGATAAGTCTGTAATATTATTATTAAAATAAATGTATGTTATTATTGAAATATGTTTTATTTAATTTAATTGTCTTTAATTAAAAAACTTGTTTATCTGGCATAGGATGCATGTGCCCCTCCTTTCGAAGACTTTTTTCAACGAAGAGCATGTATGTTGTCAGAGGTAGTAATAAGTGCAGCTACTGTTCTTTCTGCATCATCATTATGAACTGTCAAAATATATAGATTTTTTATTTTCAGTGATTATGATTATCTGAACCTTTCTGCCAAAATCTGAACCATTATTGTAGTGGTAATCGATGACTAAAAATCCAGGTGCGGATGCAAACAAAAACATGCTCCACGGGATCTGATTTAAGTTTACATGCAGTCTGATCAATGGTCCTTCATCATCAGAATTTTGTTTCAATAAAAGTATTATTTCAGCATAAATTCTGAAATTATAGATTCTTAAAATTAAATACAAAATTATATATAAATATTCTTTTCAGTTTAAAAATTCATAACTTTTAAGTAAGATTCTGGATTTTAGAAATATAAATAATAATATTTTTTAGTTGAGCACTAATTTTTTATAATCATGTAAAATTAAAATATTGTATTATAAATTGTTTAACACTTTACACTACGTTTTCAAAATTGTGGTAATTGTCAACACATTATTCAATGATTATATAATTATTGTCTTGTAAAAAATGGTTGTTTATTATAAACGGCAAGACTTATCTAAATCACAGCTAAAAAAATTATTGTCTAAAATTTAAACCATGATTTGTGTTTTACACCACATTTTTATGTTGTTATATGAATTTATTGCAAAATGTCTTCCGCTCCAGAAAAAAGAGGAAAATCCACACCAATTGTCTTAGGAATGCAAACAGGGATGAAGCTAGGTTAAAGCCTGGGTCATCATTGCTAGTTGTTCATTATAACCTTCACATTATTATGTGAGTTTGTCAATCGTTGCTCACATCGATTGTATACGTATGTTTTCTGTTATCGGACTCAATGGAAGTATCAAATTATACGAATTATTAGAGATTTAAAAAGGAAATTATGCAATAATGTACGTTACGAACTAATATTCAGGAATGAGTTGATAAGAGTTTAATAGTGTAATATAAATAAAAGAAGTACTCAACATTTATCAGTGTGGGTATGACAGTAGGTAGAGAGATGACAGAAGAGAATGAATAATTTGCTCACCTATAAATAGAAAGAAAAAGAATAATTTAGAAAGAGAAGAAATAACTTAGAGCTAAGAATGCAAAGAGACAATAGACATATACTCACAATGTTTATAAGATCTCTTTGACTCCTTCTCATATTTTCTTTTAACCCAATTTTCTTCCACCTTTCTTTTACCATTAACAAAGTCAATAAGTGTTATATCAACAAATTTACATATGATAATATTTAAAATATGAAAACAATAATATAATTCATAATTCAATATGCTAATGTTTCCTTTTGGTTATGTTTATCCATAGTTCATTATGTAATGATTATGTTGTTAAGTTTAATTAATTATGCAAATCAACTAACATAATCAATTATGTTTTAACTAAATAGGTCTTTTTCATTTTGGATGTTCAATCATGGTATTTTCAAAATACTCGTACCTTTTCCTTCTTATATGAGTATCTAAAATCAATAAAATACTTATAATAAATTAGTTTTAAAAAATAATTACAAAATAATATAAGTCAATTCATTTTTGTTGACTTAAATTATTTAATATTATTATTATGAAATTTTGGTGGCTAAATTCATTTTTTATTCTTTTGGCTTAACTTTTTTTATTCTTTAACTTTGGTTTATTAACTAATTATTCGATAAAAACTTATTTACAAGTAAAATTAAATATTTTCATTTATACTATCATTTTTTCTGTATTGATTAATACCTAAAGACAAAGCATAAATTAATTTTGATATAATTGTAAAAAAAAATCATATACTAGTAATATTAACACCAATATTTATAACAAAAAAATGACCATCTTAATAAATCTTGTTAATGCATCATAATAAACTCAAAAATATACTGAGTGAAGAATATAATAACATAATTCATTTGCAATGAATTATACTTTAAGAAATAATCAATTATACCCTTCTGAAATATATAGTCTTTAATATAATATACCAGCTTAAGTTACAAATGAAATTATGAAACTAAGAGCAAACTGGTAAAATCTGTTACTTGATTATGAAATCAGCTCATCATGAATTTCAATAGATCTAACGGCAGAAAAATTTTCACCTCATCAATGAAGCAAACAAAACATTAATATGTTAACTTAAAATATTTTAATTACCTATATTTTTTTAGTGTTTAAATTTTTTTTTCTAATGTTTAGTGTGGGTTATTCTAATGTAATATAGTATAATAAGTTTTAATTCAACCCTTTAATGCATTTGACTTAAGTAAGATACACAATCACAAGACAATTTTCCTCTTCAACATTTTTGTCATTAGATATAACTTAACTTATCCTTGAATAGAAAAATATGTTAGAAATTGCAATGTTTCTATTGGTAAAAAATATCTTTTTATTCTCTATGTTTAATTGGGATGTATGTCATATATATTTTTATTAATTTATGAATTAAAAGATTATTAGAAAATAGATTTATATATTCAAGTTTTTTATTATATGATTCTAATTGAAAATATCTAACTAATAAAAAAATATAACTAACTTTCCTTACCTGACTTAAGCAAAACGTTAAGAGTTCTCAAGTTTTCACAAAAGATTTTTCAAAGATCAGATTATGTCATTATCATAAATCTATTAATGAGTATATTTTTATTTATATTTAAGGTGTGTTTAGAACCAAACACGGATTTACCGCGATGGATCAAATACGAAGAAAGTTAACATTTCGAAAAATAAAATATTATTAAAATAGAAAAATGAGATAAAATCTTTTTGAAAACTTTCTTTGCCAACTGCGAAGATTTGCGAACGAGAAAATTTTTTCAAAACATTTTCTATTTATTTAAATATTAATATAAATATATATAATAATAAAATAAATATAATTAATTATATAATATAAAATTATTATTATTAATAATATTGATTTTTAATAAAATTATAAAAATATATATTTTATTTTTTAAAATAATAAATAATTAAAAATATATAATACTTAAATTTATAATAAAATAAAAATGTTATAATAATTAATAAAATATTTTTTTATAAATAATTATAATAATATATTAATATATAATCGATTACGTATATAATATATATATAATCGATTACGTTTTAAGCGTATAATTACTTTAAAACGTAATCGATTATATTTATATTATATACGTATAATCGATTACGTTTTAACGTAATTTGATTATTTATATATATAATATAAATAATAAATAATAATTAATTAATATTTTATAATATTATTAATAAAATTATTAATAATAATATAAATATAAATATAATTTAATAAAAATAAATTTAAATTTTTAAATTATTATCAAAAAATAATAATGATTTTTATATTTCATATAAAAAAAATTTTATAATTTTAATTTTCTATTTAAAAAAAATAATTTTTTAATTAATAAATATATTTTATAATAAATTAAATTTATATTAAAGATAATTATTAATTTAATAATTTTGTATATATTTTTAAAATAATTATTAATTATATTAAATTAATTAATTACATTTATTTTTAATTATAAAAATAAATTTATAATTTTATATATTAAAATATTATTATATCTATCACATCAATCGCAAACTTTCATAAATTTTCTATTCAAATCTTACCATCTTTCACTTAATCCAAACAACTAAATTCTCCTCTCAAATCATCACTAATCCACTCACTCAAATTCACTCCCCAATCCAAACACACCCTTAAAGTATTTAACCTTGACTTTCTTAGACTATAATTGAGAATAAATTTATTGTTTTAAATAAGAATTATCCAATCAGGATTAATTAGACCTTAATTGAGATTATTGGTTAAATTTGGATTTTAAACATTGTCGCAACTGGGATCGCGGTGGGGAGACGATAACGAAAAATTTAACTTAAAAAAAATAATATTTTTATTAGAAATGGAGTTGCCACCATAGTTTATTATAGAAAATTATGGAAAAACAAAAAAAAATATCTACGAACCAGATTTAAGATTCGGGAGTCGGTTACGTGTGAGGAGGTATTAGCATCCCTACAACGCCGTCTTGAGACGGTACTTTTAATCAAATAAGCAAAAATAAGTATGGTTTTAGAAAATGTTATTTTTCCTAAAAATAATTACAATTAAAATACAAATAAAGACAAATAAAAACAAACAAATACTAAAGAAAATAAAATAAAATAAAAATAAACAAAAAATAAAAATAAATTAAAATGAACATAAATACAAATAAACAAAAATAAGAAAACAAAGATGCAAATAAATGAAAATAAACAAACAAAGAAAATATTTTTTTATTTTTTGGACCAAACAAGGATTGATCTTGGTCCTATATATTTACATACAGGAAAATCAAGGTTCATGTAATTCTAAATTGAAAATTTGTTTGATGATGTTTGATATTTTAATTTTAAAAATTTTATATTTTTTTTTATATTTTCACAAATTTATTTGAAATAAAACATTTTTTATTGATTTGTTAACAAAACAAAGAAAAAGTAATGGTAATAATGATAATAATGGTTTAGGGTTTCTTTTGAGTGCTCTGATGGATCTGATGGGTTTAAGGTTCCTTTTGAGTGCTCTGATGTTCTTGCTTCCATGATTCATTAAGATTTTGATTTTTTGTGGGTTTCCTTTTAATGCTCTGATAGGGTTTAAGGTTCCTATTGAGTGCTCTGATGTCTTGCTTCCATGATTCTCTAAGATGTTGAGTTTTGGAGGGTTTCTTTTGAGTGCCCTGATGGGTTCTGATGGGATTTAGGGTTCCTATTGAGTGCTCGGATGTTCTTACTTTCATTATTCACTGAGATGTTGAGTCTTGGAGGGTTTCTTTTGAGTGTTCTGATGAGTTCTAAGAGGGTTTGGGTTTCCTGTTCGGCTCATTTTTATTTGGAAAGATACAATATTTCTGATAGGGTTTAGGGATCTTATTGAGTGCTCTAATGTTCTTGCTTCCATAATTCATTGAGATTTTAAGTTTTGGAGGGTTTCTTTTAAGTGTTATGATGGGTTCTGATAGGTTTAGATTGATATTTGTTTAGCTTATAATGAGTGCTTTGTGGTCCAAGGATGTGCCTGAGGCAGTAACCAACCATTATCAAATACAACTTAGAATGAGGATGTGCTTAAGACAACAACCATCATCATCAAATATAATTCACGTGCAGTTTTAATAATAATACATAAATCGATATTGCAATTATTATAGATCAAACAAAACACAAAATCACAAAGCAATCACAAAGCAAGTTTGGATACAAAACACTACAAAAGAGTAGAAAGTGTATCAGTTGAAGACTATCTCTTTTTCGATCTTGGGCAGATGGTCTTGCTTAAAGAAAACTACCCAAGGTTATTTTCGATCTCTCTAGGTAAAGATAGTGTGGTGGGTGACTTGGTTGTCGGGGGACAAATTACGAGGGAAGGGTGTCTTAGTTGGAATTTAGGTTGGCGAAGGGAGAGGTTTATATGGGAAAAACACGAAGAAGAACAATTGGTGGCTACAATCTCAAAAGTTTGTTGGCATGTAGAGGGCCACGATAGGATGGTGTAGGTAGGGGACGACTGACAAGAGTATACAATTAAATCTGGGTACAACATACTAAAGAAGGAGGATCAAGTGTAGTCGTCTGAGGTTTTCAAGTTGTTATGGAATCTAAAGATAGCTCCATCAGAGGCGGTATGTGCATGGAGGTTACTGCTGGATAGATTTCCAATCATGTCTAACTTAGTTAAAAGAGGTTTGCAGCTAACAAACTGTCGCAACCGGTGTCACGACGGGGACGACGAACAAAATAAAATTTAAGTTTTTTTTTTCAAAACAGAGGAGTCGCCACCATAGTTTATTATAAAAAAAACTATGGAAAACCAAAAAAAAATGACAAAGCAAGTTTGTGAAAACCAGATTTCAGATCCGGGAGTCGGTTACGTATGAAGAAGGTATTAGCACACCCACACGGTATCTTTAATTAAATAAATAAAATGGATGTAATTTTCAAAATGTTTATTTTCCCAAAAAAAGGTGATAAAAATGAAGATAAAAACAAAAAAAAATATTTTTTTTATTTTTGGAAAGGGTCCGACAAGGTTTGACCTTGCTCCTACGTATCTCCATCAGGAATGGAGAATCAGAGTTACGTAGTTCTTTAAATAAATTTGTCTGTTGATTGTTTTGAAATTTTAGAATTTTCATATGTTTTTTTTTAGTAATAGAAATATTTTTAAGTTTCAAAATTTTATAATTTTTTATTTTTAAAAAATAAATATTTTAAAAAGATATTTATTTTTAAAGTATCTAGAATATACAACCCCAAAGTTTATTTCCAAAGTTTTATATTAAATATCTTATAACGCATGTGACAATTTGATATTTAACATTATTACAAAATATAATATCCCAAAATTTTATTTCAAAGTTTTATATTAAATATCGTATAACGCGTGCGGCCATTTGATATTTAAAAAATCTTAGAATAATAATATTAGATATCGTATGACGCGTGCGGCCATTTGATATCTAACATTATTAGCAAATATAGTATTCCAAAATTTTATTTATAAAATTTTAGTAATCCAATTTAATTTTTATTAAAATAATAAAAATAACAATTATAACACAATAAAATAAAAATAAAAAATAAAACATACAAGATATAAGCTTAAAATATGGAGGTACACAAATAAAAAATGTTGTAGTTTTGAAATAACCCCAAAGGTCCAAAATCATTTTTTTATTATTTTTTAGGTTGATGGTGCAATGGTAATGTGGAGGGTACGAATAGTTTTTATTATTTTTTTAGGTTAGTGGTGCAATGATAATGTGGGGGGGTGCGAATAGGAAGGCCCCAACTCCACAACCCTAGCCATCATCACCTCAACCCTAAGCCACCACCACCTTACTCTGAACCCATGTTAGGTCTACCAACCCAAAGCGGTAGCGGTGACGGCGAAGGCATGCGGTGCGGCGGCGGCGGCAGGCGATGCGACGGCGGCAGACGGTGCGGGAAGAATGGCGGGTGACGGCGGAGGTTGTTTTGGGACTATTTTAAAGTAATTTTGGGAGCACAAAATATATGGACAAAATACAAAAAAGAATGTATGGAAGATGGAAGATGATGGATTCCTTTTATTATTTAAGAAATAAGAAAAAAAAATGCCATAAATAGCCAAAGGACCTCCTTTTTTTATTTTTTTTATCTTTATATGAAAATGAAATAATGAAGAAATAAAAAAAACATCACAGGAAGATAAGAACACAGGATTTACAAATTTCTAACTTCAAGATCTATATGAAAATATAAACCTTACAAATCATACCTGTAAGTGTTCTTCAAAAATGATAGTCTCCTTTCCAAAAGTTCTTTGCTTCTCAATTTTAAATTGAGTGTGGATAGCAAGACAGGAGAATCAATCTTCTCTTCTTCTCTACTTTCTCTCTTTTTTCCTCTTTTCCTTCGTATCTCTCAAAGTGATCAATAGTTTTTTTCTTAACGTAAGAGTAGTTAGCACTTAAGTGAATCTCTTTTTTTATTATTTAATTTATTTTTATTCTGAAAGTAGTTCAGAGCAGTTTTGAAAGATTGACCATTTTTTTTCTTTTTTTTATTATTAAAGATGAAGTATAGATGAACGTGAGATGAAACAGTTTGAGAACGGTCATATCTTATTTTTTATATTTTTGTTATTGAGAAATGAGAACATGGGTAGTTCAGAGTAATTTTAAGATTGACTCATTCTCTTTTTTTTGTTATTATTTTAAAGATGAATTAAAAGAAGTAGTTTTAAAACAACTTCAATTTCTTTTTATGTATTTTTCTTTTATTTATTATTCTGTTTTTATTTTTATGTTAATTATTTATTTATTTATTTGATTTTCCATTTATTTTCTTTATTATTTTTTTATTTACTTTGTTTTTCTGTTTTTGTTAACTGTTATTATTTTTTATGTTTTGTAAAAAATGGATAAATTCAAACCCTCTTTTTATTTGTTTTATTATTTATTATTTTTTTAATAAAAACCTAAACTAATCAAGTGTATATATTTTTTCTATTTATTATTTTCTTATTCATTTTTTTATTTTGATTATTCAATTAATTATAGACACATTTTTTATTTTTTTAATTTTAATTTATTTACCCGGACAAAATCGGGTGTTGACACGAACTTGTTATGCCCTTTTTGTCAAGAATGTGTAGAATTTGCTCAACACGTGTTTGCCATATGTAAGGTGGCCCAAAAAGTTTGGGATCAGTGTGACAGGTGGGTTGAGAGTGTCACCGCTAGACATGAGTCTATTCTTGTCCACTTTTAGAGCTTCTATCTTTTTTGCCAACGTCATTGTGCTAATAAAGCTTGGAAAGAGATGTGGGTGGCTATTGTGTCGGAGATTTGGAATCATAGGAATAAGGTGGTATTCAATATAAGGGTAATGGATGCTGTAAAAAAGTATTTACTATAACATAGTTAAATGATTGGTTATGGCTTAAGCATATGTGTATGAGAATCTCATTCTCATATCCAGACTGGCATTTCTCACCACTAAAGTGTCTCGAATCTTTAGATTAGACATTTTAGTTTGTTTTAGAGGTGCATGATGAGGGGTGTATTTAGTGGAGAGTACACTTAGTTTTATCAATCTTGCAGTATTGGTGTTTGATTGTTTTGCAGGTGGTTTTAGGGAGGTGTGCAAACTAAAGCCTGATGCATATTATTGCAGAGGAATTTAAGTGTGTGGTAGTTTTAGTGTGGGTCGGATTCCTATCTAACGATCCAGGACGTAATCCAAGACGTGAAGAATAGAATAAGATAAAAGTGGATGGGGTTATATGTATAGTGTGCTGCCTGTGGAGGGGAGCGTCTATTGTTTTTGGCCCATTTTTGCCTTGGCTTACTACTTGGTAGGGTCGTTAAGCATAGTGATAGGTGTTTCTTTTTCTTAATTGTACCTTGTTCTTTTAGTCTAACATCTTTCTCCTCTCCGGACACCGAGTTTCTTGATTCCTGGTTTATCCAACTTGTATAAGGGTTGGATTATCCTTGAAGTATTTCTTTTTATTTAATTTATGTTTGGTCGTTCGAAAAAAAAAAACTAGTCCACAACGTAATTATTTTTTATTGTCATGTAATTTTGTTGAAGCTTATTGTTTTTTTATGAATTTATGTATGGTTCTTTATTGTTATTATACTTAGTATACCTACTGGCATATTTCTACAAATTTAGCTGGTTGATTCTAATGTGACGTAACTAATCTCACTACATCTTTTAATGACGATGGATTATATATTTATGATAATTAATACTCTGTTATCAATCATTATAATTCTCATATATTACTATCATTATTATTTTTTAACAATAACTCAGATTCTAAAACTCTAAAAGAGCCTGCAGATATAGATCAAAGATGCACTGATTCAATATTATGTTTATTTATTTATATTATTTTTATAGTCTTATAAAAGTGGATCTCCACTCTGTCTCGTTAATAAACTATTATCAATTTTAAATGTAAAAATTCTAAAATTAAATTAATAATTTTTTATAAAAAATGAAATAAAAATAAAAATATAGCTGTGTAAGTTCCTTGAATAAATGTTCCATAAATCCTCTGAGGTTTATTTCTTTTCCTTGTTTCACATCTGTTTACGCATTTTCCATCTGTTCATTAAGGTTATTGTTTATCCCGTCGGTAGGATAATTTAGTTCCCCGAGAATATTTTATTTTCCATATATTTTCCTCGACAAGAAGATATAATATTTGTTTCTTATAGTGTTTTGTTGCCATTCACCATAATACAATAGGTCAAAACAAGTAGTACTAATCAAACCAAAACAGTTGCACGTATAGTATCACTCTCACTCTCAACAATGAAATGGATTTTGCAGTTTCCAGTTGATAGAGAGCGACCGTGGTGACAGATAAACTTCTATATCTTACTAGCCAAAAGTTAAAACCAAGTTTTGAGAAAGACAATAGATAAACTATTAAACCTTATGTGACTTTTCAACATGTTCCGGAGATTGAAAACATATTATATATAATATATGGTTTGCTAAATAGCCTGTTGCGAGAATGTGATCAGTTGTTGAAAAGTGAATCATCAACTTATAGATTTGAAAGAAAAAAAACCCATAAAAAATTATACAATGACCTTAACCATTCAAAAAGATGAAGGGAAAACGTTATTTTGTAGGGTAATTTACGGAAAACAGTGTTATGAAAGTATAGATCTTATGTGTTCTAATTAAATTTTCAAAATACCAAAATTGATCTCTTAAGGCATATTTAGGGGTGCATAAGCTACCTACCCAATTTTTGAAATTGCTATTATCGATGGTGTTATTGCAAATGGCAACAAGGAATCAGATTTTAGGCTGCTCAGCCATGAAAGCAAAAGGCAAAAGACCAAAAAGTAACACTAAGAAGAAAGCAACATTACAGTATTTAATAGAAAAACCATGTCACCTTAGGTGGCCAAGTAAACAAAAAGGCCACAAAACCCACCTTGATCACTCAGACTTCAACATATAAAATTTACATCCTTGTTACCAGAATGTTTTCTCCAAACGGCTAAATCCAATAATGAACTAACAGATATAATAATATAGTATTCGGAAACGCAACTTTCTCAGAATACATAGAGAACAATGAAAAAGCATCGTAGCAGCATTGGAATTTTATACTCATTTTTGTGGCAACAAGCATCCATATAATACTATCACCATACGTCAGGATTCTTAATTAAAAACCAAAAGTCATCATTAAACAACAAATTGGCCTTTACAATGATAACGACATGCAGAAACAAGACAGAGATCGGTTATCAGCCTTTTAACTTGCACAACTCTGGTTTACTCGGTTGCTGAATAGGGACGCCGAATAGAACAAGTCACCATTGTTTTTTACAGCACCACTTGGCACTTTTTCAGTAATTTAAGCCGGCCCCTCGTACATACATATATACATACATACATAATGCATGCATATACATATACCCTTTGTTTCCAATTACAGCTTCCTTAAAACTTGGACTACGCAGTCACCAAAATCCTTCACCTTTCAGAACACTGATCCATGAGAAAGAAGTGAGAAAAGGAAAGATGGACAGGCTCATAAAAGTAGACCCGACAAACACTGTCTCAATAAGGATCGAGCCAGGCCAAAAATGCCACGGCAAAATCACCTTACGCAATGTTATGTACACCATGCCGGTGGCTTTCAGGCTTCAACCGTTGATCAAAACGCGTTACACTGTGAAGCCTCAATCTGGAATCATATCCCCATTAGCCACAGTCACCATAGAAATCCTCTACCATCTCCCACAAGGCTCCACTCTCCCTCATTCCTTCCCTCACTCCGAAGACTCCTTCCTCCTTCACAGTGTGGTGGTTCCCGGCGCCACCATCAAAGAACCCTCCTCCATGTTCGAATCCGTCCCCTCCGACTGGTTCACCGCCAAGAAGAAACAAGTGTTCATCGACAGTGGCATCAAGATCATCTTCGTGGGCTCGCTCATTCTCGCGCAGCTTGTCCACGACGGGTCCATAGACGAAATCAGAGAAGTTCTCGAACACAGCGAAGCTTCATGGAAAGCCGTTGACTCCGTTGACTCAAACGGCGACACGCTCCTCCACGTGGCGATTTCCAAAAGCAGACCCGACCTGGTTCAGTTACTCCTCGAGTTCAACGCAGACATCGAAGCAAAAGATCGTTCTGGCATGACCCCACTGGAAAAAGCTTGCTCTTTGGGAGAAGAGCTAACCGTTGAGCTTCTCTTAGCTCACAGGGCCGCCACAGAGAGAAAGGAAACGTCGTCGTTGGGAGCGATTCATTTGTCGGCGAGAGAAGGGCACGTGGAGGTTCTGCGGCTGCTGTTACTCAAAGGCGCGAACGTTGACTCGTTGACCAAAGACGGGGAAACCGCGCTGCACCTTGCAGCGAAGCATGGGGAGAGAGATTTCGTGAGGATGTTGCTGGCGAACGACGCGAGAACGGACGTTCGCGACTCGCGAGAGGGTGACACGTGTCTGCACGTGGCGGCGGGTGTGGGGGACGAGGAGATGGTGAAGCTGTTGCTGAAGAAAGGGGCGAACAAGGATGTGAGGAATTTTGCTGGTAGGACTGCGTACGAGGTGGCGGCGGAGAACGGGCATGCAGGGGTGTTCGACGCGCTGGGGCTGGGGGACGGGCTGTGCGCGGCGGCGAGGAGGGGGGAGGTGAGGAGCATCCAGCGGCTGATCGAGGGCGGCGCGGTGGTGAACGGAAGGGACCAGCACGGGTGGACGGCGCTGCACAGGGCGTGTTTCAAGGGGAGGGTGGAGGCAGTTAGGGTTTTGTTGGAGAGAGGGAGCGACGTGGACGCGAGGGATGAGGAGGGGTACAGCGCGCTGCACTGCGCGGTGGAGTCGGGGCATGCTGACGTGGCGGAGGTGTTGGTGAAGAAGGGGGTGGATGTAGAGGCGAGGACTAACAAGGGCGTGACGGCGCTGCAGATCGCGGAGGCGTTGGGTTACGTGGGGATTACGAGGGTGCTGGTTAGCGGCGGCGCGGAGAGCTTGGGACACGTGGCAGAGGCAGAACAGCATGTGGAGGTGAAGAGGAAGAAGAAGAAGAAGATCGTCGGAAAAAGGATTCCGGGGAGCTTTGATCGGTCAATGGCTTTGGCTGTGCTGTAGAAAAATTGTAGATTTCTCCATCATCTTCTTTGTTTAATTCTCACTCCTTCTTATTACTATAATTGTAATGCTAATAATTTCTTCATCCTTATTCAATGCCATCACCATCACAAAGGTGAATCACACTGGTGTAAATCTTTTTTACTATTCTTTCTTTTCTCAGTTGAGTAGGGATTTTGGCATATAAAAATCACATGCTCACCACAACTACACATTATCAATTATGTAAGAGTTAAATTGCATATTATTCATGATCTGCTTTTAATCAAGGACAAAGCTACTAACATAACCACTTCTTAGGCTTCATGTGTTAAGGTTTCATAATTTTCTAGATCTTTTGCAATGGGTTGCAGTTGACTAAAGAATTATAAATGCTTTTTAAAAAATTAATTATGAAAACTAGAGATTTCAAGAGTACAAGGAATTCAATTTTTATACTCAAGATATACATGTAGATGGATTACATGATTTTAGGTTAAATTATTTTTTAATTTTCATAAACTTTATTTTTTATTTTGATGTAATTAGTCTAGAAATTTTTTCATAATTTATAGGCCAGTTTCAAAAATTCCTAAATCATTCTAAATTAAAAAAGTTATTTTTATTTTTTAAAATACAAATTCATAAGTAATTTTTATTCTTAATAACTTCTGAATTACATAATCTGAAAATCATAATTTTTGGCTTCCAAATTACATGGTTTGAAAATTATTTTTTTACATGTAAAAAGACTTATTGTGAAATCCACAAATCATTCTTGAGAACCAGAAGGAATTCTATCATAATGTAACATAACATTTTATCCTTTTTCTAAGTAAACAAAACCTGAGAAGTAGAAAATGTAAGACGAGAAAAACAATACGATTGGAAGAATGACACACAAGGAAACAAGAAAGGATCAACGACAACAATATAGAAAGTAAGTGCACTTTATCTTTTACGCACTCTCGTGAAAGATCAATTCTTGATTTGTCGTTCATATAGGATCCGATAGATTTATACTCGAAGAGACTCATAAAAACAATTCACCAATGTAATTGCTTCTGGTTTTTAACCCTAAAAATTTGTACCAATTGAAATTTAAAAACTATATTTAGTTTATACAATATACATTCTTTCGCTTTACAAAATAAATATATAAAATTATTTTATTTTATGAAATAACTATAATTGAATTTGTTGTGAAAGGATTTGTTTATTATTGTGAGAGATGAAAAAAAGTTCTCTAAGCAGTTGAATCTTGAGATCCTGTGGGGAAAAGTATATTTTCCATCGTTCTATCTAAACATTAACTAATGAGAATAACAATTTATTTTAGATAGAACTATGAAAAATATTGTAAAATCTGAAAGTTATTTGAAATTGATTTTCACTTTTCGATTCTAGATTCTGAAAATTTAAAATTTATCAGAAAGACACTTTTATCTTTCGGCCAAAGTTAATTTCGAAATTAACAAAGGTACGGAAATATAGTATGATATTATGGAGGTGCAGGAAGAAACTCTCAACTCAATGAACTTTGACTGCAACCATGCAACAGAAACAGTTCCATTGGTTGGGCCTAATGATATTTTAAAAAACCCAAGGCCCGCAACTTAATATTTCTACCGACACTTTACAAGGTCAAAGGGCCTACTAAAATAATATCCAAAATTTGTCTTCAAAATTTTAATATATCAAGAACACAAAAAAAATAAGACCAAAAGTTCAACAAAAAAATTTGGACTCTTCCTAAATATTTCATTTGTTTTCAATTTTCTCAAATAAATTAGAGACTAAGAATAATTTTAAAATCTGCATTTTTAAATAAGTGTGACTTGTCTGCTTTGAAAAAAAAAAAAATCTCACATTTCTAGTCTTGAATTTTCTCCAGTTAACTTTTGGATGTAAATCTACAAATGAAAGAATTTAAATAATTTTCTCGTTATATATTAATTTTAAAAATAATTGTATATCATTTTTTTAGAAAAAGTAATATTATATTTTTATAAGTTTTGCCACGACTAATACTTTTATAATTTTTTATTTATATTTTAACTTCAAAAATTATTTAAATATTGAAAATTATATTATGATAATGGTATTGTAATATTATTTTTTTTAGTATTAAAACTCAAGATCTTAATAGTTTATACCCATCAATTTATGATAATAAAAGATTTTTTATCATTAGTCTTAATTTTCAAAACTGAACTGATGAGTATCATTTTTGTCATTAAACTTGTTGTTAAAGGACTGAGCTCTTTGTGGTTAGAATGTGACTTTATGGTGGTTGCTTTCAAGGATTCTTCTATTATGCCTTTGGTTTATTTGTAGTAGATGGAATTGTTGTATCTTAGATGTCTATCAGTTATAAATTTTAAAGTAATAAATGTGTTTAGGGTAATAAATGTGCAGATATAATTTCAAATTTAGGAATTGATACTAGATGTGATTTTGTTTAATATGAAAACATGCACATTTGTATTACAGTTTTTCAAAAACCAGTTTGAGTTGTCGGAAATAGGTTTACTTGATTTTAAATAAGTTTGGTTTGTTCCCTATAGTTTGATATTTCTTTTACCCTTTTAGTTTTCTTTTTAATGCATTTTTATTCAAAAGTATATATGATTGATGAAACTTTAGGATGTTAGTCTAGTTGACATGTGAAAGGAATGATGTTGTTTTAAATACAATTTAAATAAATAAAAAATTAAATTTGGGTTATATCAAATCAATGAGAATAAGCATATCACTCTCACTTTTGGCCATCTATGTGCAAAGAGATAAAAATGGCAGCTATAGTGACAAGAACAAAAGTCTTAGATTGTTTATATGTATATTGATTATAATAAAATAAAGATTTGTACATGAAGTGGACTTTTGTTGTTGGTTGTAGTAGTAAAATGTAACACTCAATGGTTGGTATGAAACATGAAGAAGAACAAGGCAGCATGACATGTAGACGATTACCAACCACTTTATTTAATTTTTTATTCAAAGGTTGGGTTGGTGATCACTTTAGATACACTAGTTTATGTGGAATGTAAACCAACACTTTGAAATTTGAACTTGGATTTTTCCATATACCTACTCTCCAGTCACCATTCAACTTTTTCTTGCCCAACAAGTCACAACTCATTGAAATTGAACTTCCAAATAAGCCAAGTCTTGTTCAAGAAAATCCTGGTTGGTTGCATGACATAAGCCTGCAGCTTATGGTTTTGGTGACTCTCCTTTTGACCCAAAGGTTAAATCAAAACCTAATATTGATGTCATTTTGATTAAGGAGTTACACCAATTCTTCAAAAGCATTCTATTTAAAGAAAATAACTTACAAAATGAATGTAATTGACACTCAAATACTTCAAAATCTCTTAAATTAAAGGATGATAAAATGATGGTTGGTTGTAAAGTGCTATCAAATTAGTTTTAAGATTAGGAAACAAATGAAACAAGTCTTAAATAAAACTTTAAATTAAATCACTTATTATTATTATTATTTTATTGTAATTATTATTTTGGTTCTATATCTTTTGGATCCCAACTCATGTTTAAATTAGTTTAAACAACTTAATTAGATCATTCTTTTATAACCATACTTCCAAAATACTTGGAACTGGAAAGATTTTTTACTCCCCTTGCAAAATATACCAACTTTAATTAAACATGGAAAAATTAAAAAAAAAAAAAAAAAAAAAAAAAAAAAAAAAAAAAAAATCATTAAAAAAAACAATACTACCTAAACACGTCTTTGAATACATGTTAATGTTATACCTTAACTCACATAATTTTTTAATTTTGTATTAGAGTAATCAATAAATTGTACTTAAAGAATTTTTTTTTTCAAATTGTCTTATTTTGATAAACTAATGTGACTTTGTTATACTTTTAAGAACTCAATGGTCATATTTTATCTTTTATGACCAAAAGAAAAGTAACAAAAATACAAATTATCTTATGAGAGTAGGACAAAATTTCCTTTTTTCAATTAGAATATAACACTGCATGTACTTCTCTTTCCAGTGTTTGAATTTGCATCAACTTTGGAGTTTTCATTGAGTACCCCACCAAAGCCTCTCTACCTGAAGGTAAACCACATAGTGAAAACCAGAGACATTAATCATATAGCCTTTTTGTAGTATGTTCCACCACTTTTGTTCCAAATCTTCAGGCAAATGCATGTGTTTCAACAACATTGAGATCTAAGACTGCAAATTCTCCTCTATAAAAGAGTAAGTTGCACATGATTTTCTTCATCCTCCATTGGATCTTGCTTAAGAAAAAAGATGCACCCTTTCTTACTGTAACGTGCATCAACTATTTCCCTGTAGGAGCACCTAACTATAACCAACCATATGAGTAAGAGGGTTTGTTGAACATCCATTTTCATTGCTTGAATTTTAGCTTCCATTAAATATGAATTTTAAAATTTTTCTTCCTAAATAGACCTTGTGGTTTGTAAATTAATTATATAAATTTATTTGTTTGTCTAATTGTTAGACAATCAAAATTGTGATGATCACAGTCATGAGGTTGGTGAGAAGCAAATGCTTCTTTTATTCCCAAAATCCTTAACTATGTATTGAACTAATAAAGATATGTTTCTAGCTTCACCCTACTGAAATAAATTTAATTGTGCATATGTTATGATGGTACCACTTTATCAATATATATATATATATATATATATATATATATATATATATATATATATATATATATATATTTTTTATATTTTTGTTATTGAGAAATGAGAACATGGGTAGTTCAGAGTAATTTTAAGATTGACTGATTCTCTTTTTTTTGTTATTATTTTAAAGATGAATTAAAAGAAGTAGTTTTAAAACAACTTCAATTTCTTTTTATGTATTTTTCTTTTATTTATTATTCTGTTTTTATTTTTATGTTAATT
>Ga0209700_103811_pt1 | contig 28278 bp, 12 predicted proteins | sample SiratroredBW_FD_187528 | JGI IMG/M metagenome (GOLD analysis project Ga0209700, IMG submission 187528) | Root nodule microbial communities of legume samples collected from California, USA - Siratro red BW (SPAdes) (version 2) | ecosystem: Host-associated > Plants > Roots > Nodule | place: USA... | reverse complement strand
AAAAAAAAAAAAAAAAAAAAAAGTGACATATCCTAGGGTCCAGAGTTTCGTCCTGCCATAGATCCGTAAAGGCACTTGTTTTTTATTCTTTTTACATATTTATTTTATTTCCATTCTAGTTTATCTACCAAACACTTTGATATTCTCACTCAAAAAAAATTAAGTTCACTCACAATTTTGTAATAAAAGATGATGATGAGAAAACACTATAATGATGGAAACAATTTTTTGTGTTAAATTTGGACAAAAATTGTTAGACTATAATTTTACAAAAATATAATAAAAATGTATTTCGCTTATGTATATAGTGAAGTCACTTTATATTTATGGCAACCAAAATAGAAAAGACTGATAAGTCCTGTAATTTATTAAAAAAAATCCATAATTTTTTTTTTAGAAAAATATGATCTTTAAAATCACATTTGCATTCCGAAATTAATTACATATATTAAAGTTAATTACATACATAAAGATATTAACATCCTATTTTGATCTTAAAATTAAATATACGATGTTAATATAATTTTTAAAATATTTATTTTGACTTAAAATCAATTGTTAATAAGATTAACTTTTTTTAAATAATTATTATATTTAAAAAGACATATTTATTCATTAGAGTATGATAAAAATTAATCAAACTCCTATATATTTTCATTATTAAGATTACAGAATTATTTTTGTAAGAAATATTTTGTAATGAAAAATTTTATATATATTTTCATTATTAAGATTACTGAATTATTTTTTTGTAAGAAATATTTTGTAATGAAAAATTTTATTTAAGTGACAAAAATTAACGGTGATCCTACTTATTTCAAAGATTTTGAGTTGGTGAATAATTTTAAATATTTTAAAACTTAATTTTTTTTAATATTTTTTATATTAAAAATCTAATTATAAATCAAGTCTATTCAATAACATTTTTAAACTTATCATAATATTAATTATAATGAAATAAAAATAAATTATTTTTAAAATCATTATAAAAATGAAAATTTTAATAATTAAATAAATATAAAATTCAATATATAATTAACAATCATTTTGTACTTGTACAGCTTTTTCTATTCTTTTTATTCTCTTCTGTTTCTTTCTCTCAATACCTAGTTTAAATTTTGTGTAGACCTCTAAAATGGGCTGAGCCCTTTTCAGTCCCTATAATAGATTTTTTTTATTAAATCACAATTATGTTTAAAAAATTTAATATTATTTTCATTTTCTTTATATTTTAAATACATGTTTTAAAAAAATCATAAACATATCTAAGATATTTTTTTTAATTTTCATATTCTTATAAAACTAAATACTAAACATTTATGTTTTTAATTAGAAGAAATTTTCTATTTTATCTTTTTATTAATTTGTAGTATTTCTAATTTTTGTATTATTTTTTAAAATCTATCATAGTGATATTTATTTTTAATTCCTTTTAAAATTACTTGAATGGGTGTTGAGTAATGAATTGGTTTCATAGCTAACTCTGTTGAATTTTAAACTCAAATCAATTAATTGAACTTTAAAAATTCCAAGTAAAAGATAATCTCTACATTTTCTTTTTAATTGAAAACATCTTTTAATCAATCTCCATTTAAGTATATTTAAGTTGTTTGACTTTACCTGTACCTACAGCACATTAAAAAACATAAGTTCTAGTTACATTTTTTATAATTAGATGTTTGTGGTTATTTTTTTTAATGTTAAATAGATAAAAAAAACACAATTAAAAATATAAATTCTAACATCTAATTAAGAAAAATATTTTAAGGACATACTGTAATTTGACATGTAATTCATAACCTAGAAAGTAATTTAACAAAAAAAAAAATAAAATAAATAACAAAGATATCATATTAACCACTGTATTATGAAAATAAAAAAATGAACAGAAATGAACCAAAATGAAAAAAGAGATGAGAGTGAAAATATATCTCTTTCATTATTTCCTTTATGAATGAAAATACTGTATATATGAAGTACATGGAATAACAGTATCATAACAAAATAGTTACTAACATAATTGCTAATAATGGTCACATAATTATTTATTATTTCTTAATATACTCTAATAAAATCATTCTCATATAATAAATAATTATTTATCATTTATTATCCCCCTCAATATGGACCATGGAGATCAATTAAACCCATCTTGGACAGTAGATGTAAGAACAACTTGGGTATGAGATATCTTTATACAGATGTCAACAACCTGTGACTTAGTGTTGGATAGGGAGCAAACTATAACACCATCATGAACATTTTCTCTAACCACATGACAATCAATTTCAATGTATTTGTTACGCTCATGAAATAAAACACAGGATTAGCAGCTAAATGTAAGGCAGACTTGTTGTCACAAAAAAGAACTGCAGTGGCCTGAGGAATAATATGTAAATCACGAAGAAAATAAGACAACCATTGAATTTCACAGGTTGCCTATGCCGAAGCACGATATTCGGCCTCAGAAGAGGATCGTGAAATTGTATGTTGCTTCTTGGATCGCCAAGAGATTAATGAATCACCAAACCAAGAAAAAATGCAAAAGTCGGTAACAAAGCGACGAGTTTCAGGTCATGATGTCCAGTCTGAGTCACAAAAACCTTTCAGTTGTAAAGGAGAATCACTAGGAAAGAAGAGTTCCAACCAGGATTAGTTTTGAGATAACTAAGAACCCTAGGTGCTGCTTGGTAATGAGCTATTGTAGGAGCTGATAAGAATTGTGAGAGATGATTAACAACAAAATAAATGTCGGGCCTAGTGTTGGTCAAGTAGATGAGTTGTCCAATGAGCCGTCGATACATGGATATGTCTTCAAGAAGAGTACTCTCTTTGAAATGGAGCTTTATTTGAGGATCCATAGAAATGTTAGAAGGTTTGCATCCTAACAAGCCTGTAGCATCTAGTAGCTCTAAAGTGTATTTCCTTTGATTAAGGAAAATTCCCTTCCTTGATCTAGCAACTTCTAATCCAAGAAAAAATTTCAGTTGACCAAGATCCTTAATTTTGAATAAGTGATAAAGTTGAGACTTGACCAAAGCAATCTCTTGAGAATCATTTCTTGTCAAAATCATATCATCAACATAGATAAGGATGGTTGTGAATGCACCAGTAACAGATTGTTTAGTGGATAAAGAAAAATCAGACTGTGATTGGGTATAACTCGAAGATGTAAGAACTGTAGACAACTTTTCATACCACTGCCTACTAGCTTGTCTAAGACCATAAAAAGATTTTCTCAGCTTGCAGACCTGACCAGGTTTTGGAGGATCTACACCTTTAGGAACCTCTATGTAGACTTCTTCATTAAGATATTCATGCAAGAAAGCATTGTTGACACCCAGTTGTTCAAGGAGCCAATTTTTAGTGGTTGCAATGGCCAATAAGAGCCTTACAGTAGTGATTTTAGCCACTGGAGAACAAGTTTCTCTGAAATCAATGCCTTCTTGTTGTATGAATCCCTTGGCTGCTAGCCTAGCCTTGAACCTCTCAATTGAGCCATCAACCTTGTGTTTAGTCTTATACACCCATTTGCATCCTACTGTGTATTTTCCAATCGGAAGGTCAGCAAACTCCCAAGTTCTAGTTTGAACTAAAACATTAATCTCATCATCCATGACTTTCCTCTAGTTCTCATGTTTCACTGCCTGTGCATAAGTTTTGGGTTCTACAATGGAAGAGATACTAAATGCAAAATACTTATGATTGTTAGAAAATTTTGAGTAATTAACAAAACTGGAAATAGGATATTTAACTAAAGAGGAATTTTTGCTCTCTATGTCTGCTGCAACTACGTTGCAATGAAAATCCTTGAGATAAGCAGGAGTTTTGGTACTTCTAGTAGATTTTCTTATAACAGGAGATACAGGGTTATCGGAGTTGTGAAAGTGGGAGACGAATAATTTTGTTGTGAGACAATATATGGTGTTTGTTGGTTTTGTAGTGGTGTAGTGGGAGAGAAATAATTTTGTTGTGGGACAATATATGGTGTTTGTTAGTTTTGTAGTGATGAGGAGGATGTAAGGAAAGAGAGATTAGTGCCTTAATTATCACGAAAATGTGGCATGACAAAAAAATTTCAATATCTGTATGATTGATAATGTGCTTAAAAGGAAAACTATTTTCATTGAAAGAAACATTTTTGGATAAAATAACCTCTCTGGTGTGTAAATCATAAAAAGTGAACCCCTGATCCTTGGTCTGTGACCTATATAAACACACCGTTTAGTCCGAGGATCAAGTTTCGTCCTATTATGAGCCAAAGTTGATGCAAATGCCTCACAACCAAAGACTTTAATAAAAGCTAAATTAGGAAAAAAGCCATACAAAATATCATAAGGACTTTTGTTATGTAAAACCTTGCTAGGCAATCTATTAAGCAGAAAAAACAACATGAGAGGTTGCAAAGTTCCAAAACAATTTAGGCAAGTTACTTTGAAAAATAAGAGCCCTAGTAATGTTTAAAATGTGTTGATGTTTTTCTCTACCACTCCATTTTATTTTGGAGTCTCAACACAAGACATTTGATGTTCTATGCCTTTGAAAGAGTAAAACTGATGTAAATTAAATTCAGGTCGTTAATAAGACCTAATGCATTTGACAGTTGTAGAAAATTTGAATTTGAACCAAAGTAATGAAATATTTAATGCAACCTTGTACTTCTAATTTAGTTTTCAAAAGAAAAATCCAAGCATGCCTAGAAAATCATCCACAACACTCAAAAAATATCTATGTCCATCCACAGAAGTAATAGCTAATGGTGCACAAATATTCATATGTAACGAATCAAAAATTTTATTGCTTGAAGAAGTGCTTAAAGGAAATGGAAGTATTTTCTGTTTAGCAAGTAGACATATTTGACAAAAATCATCACATGTTTTGATATAAATGTAATCAAACTTTGATGACAATACAAATAGTTTGTCTTTAGACAAATGACCTAGTCTAAAATGTCAATCATTCACCTTATTAACAGACACATAAGTTATTGAAATTGAAGAATTTGGGACAAAGTTGGTACCTTAGGATTTTCAAGAACATAGAGTTCGTGGTGCATCTTAGCAAAACCAATCATCCTCATAGTATGATTGTCTTGTATTTCACAAATTTAATCAGTAAACCTAATGGAACAATCAGATTTTATTACTATTTGAGATACTGAAATGAGATTGAAGTTAAATCTTGATATGTATAATACATTATGTAGAATGTATGTAGTAGAAAATATGATAGTGTCTTTAATGTTTGCATAAACGATAGTTTCACTAGGTAACTTGATAGGAATATCAGGAATAATTCTATATGTAGCAAAATTATCTAGAGATGAACTAATATGATGAGTGGCACCTGGATCCAAGATCCAAAGGACAGATTTTGGTAGTGATTTTAGATTGCAGATGATACCTGTGGATGTATTGGAAATTTGATGTGTTCAGTGTTAGAGGTTGCAGTTAACTGAGATTGAGATTGCTAAAGAAGAGTCAGGAGAGAATTATATTGCTCTTTGGTCAAACTAAAACTAGAAGACAGCTGAGATTTCTTTTGGTTTGTAAGTACCTCACTCTCATTTGCCTTTCTAATTGCAGTGACGTTAACAAAGAATTTTCTCCTTTTGTAATTTGGTGGAAAACCATGTAAGCGATGACATTCATCAAATATGTGACCTCTTCAAGCACAATGTGTGCATCTCTTACTATTATAATTCTTGTATCCTTAGTTCATCTCTTGGCTTGAGAAGTATAAGCAAGGTAGTTAAAATCGAGATTTTGAATAGGATCGTGGAGGGTTCATAAGATCGTAAATCGTGAAATCGTAATACGAATCATAAATTTTATTTTTTAAATATATATATATATATATATATATATATATATATATATATATATATATATATTACCTTATATTTTACTTCTATTAATATTTGGTAGAAAATGATTACCTCTCAAAATAGATAATTGTTAGAATGTGTAAGAAAAAAAAAACAGATCTTATTTTAGTTTACAAAATCAAGTGATGATTGATTTCAACATTTTCAAAAGTGAGTGACTTCTTTCATTGAATTATAAGTTCTTCCTCTTTATTTTTCTCTTTTCTTCCTATCAACTTCCAAAAGTTACTTAAAATTTTGAAAAATTAAAAAATAAAATTTGCTATTAAATTCTTATACAAAAACTAAAATAGTATAATGACAAAATTACAAAGAACACTAAATAGATTTAATTTTTTAAAAAAACCTATCAAATAATTTAAAGTTGATTTTTGAAATAAAAAATATCAGTTTTAACACTACAAAATTAGATCTATTTAAATGCAAGTTGAAAAATATAATGTTCTTACAATAAAATTTCTAAAACACAATTTCAACTTCGTAAATAATAAACTCTTAAACTATCATCATATTTGACCTATGTAGTAGTAGTGAGATACTCTCCCAATACATATATTGTATTGTGGATAATTTATATAAAAAAAAATGCATTTGATCTGATATTTTATGCGAAAACAACTTATTACATCAACAATAACAAGATCATAAATTATATTAATATCTCGTGTAGTGAGATCTGAAAATAAAATCTTACAAAGCCATAGGAGTATTGCAATTTGGTTATGTACAAAGTCAATACATAATTTAAACCTACTTTCAAGTTCATCCGGAACTAGAAAAATGAAATAGTTCTTTGCTTAGTTATTATGACTTTTAAGAAGGTGTTGAATTTGGAGTAAATGGATGGCATAGCTGTATACATATTTGTGATTACTTCTTTACTTCTTATATTCATAAAGATGCAAAATTATTTTTCTTCATCTTTTATTTACTAAAAAACTAGAATTAAAAAAAAATCAAATATGCCAACCTACAAAATTATTGCATTGTAAAAGAGCTGAAATCCTCAAATAATTTGTGAAGAATTTAGCAACTTAATTAAATTGGACAAGAGATATTGAACTAAGAAACCATATTTATATATATTTTGCACAATCAATTGATTAAATTCTAAACCAAGATCATGAACAAGGTTTTCCCATTCCCACAAATGTATATTACCTTACCCCCACTCCTATCTATGACTTTGATGGCATTGACCCACAAGAAAAAAAGATACACACAACTATGGCTCCTCTCTTACTTAATCATCTATTCCATATATAACAACATTTTTCTTGATATTACTCTTAATCATCTCTAACACACTCTCCTCACACCAACCCCCCTCGTTGCACGCCATTCTTCCACCACGAGGCACAAGATACAACCACATCGAAGTGAATAGTATAGCAGGAAATTTGCCCCACACGATTAAAATTAATAGACTAATAAAAAATACACAACACAAACTTATGTTTGAATCAGAAAGTACTTTGTTATCTTCAACGCCACATTGCTTTTGCTTCGTTAGTCCATTTGATGATGGTATTTTTTGCTGAGTGGAAAAGCTCGAAACCTGACTGTTGCTGAGTGAAGAAACAGTTGAGGTAAGATGATAAGAGGGGCGTGGCGACGAAGAGGAAAACGTGGATGAAACGTTTGAACAAGTTCGGTAGCAGCATTTGCATTTAGGTATTGAGATTTTTCGAGTGCTTTCTTCTAAGTTGTTCATAGATCGTGACATGGATAATTTGTTTTTATTTGCTTTCCTTCTTTTAACAACAAGCCTCATCTGTAAGAAAAAGGATTGTTATTCTCAAAAAGATAAAATTTAAGTCTAACTCAATCTTACAAAATCGACTTATAGAGTGAGGTTTGCATTCATTTATAAACTATTAAAATGCTCATTTCTAGTCGATGTAGGATTTTCAACACACTCCCTCATGTCGAGACTGCTAAACTCGTGTGTGAGACTATATTGTTTAAGGATGGTTCGATAGCGGTCTGATAACAAATGACCCAAGAATCGTGCTAGGATAAGCTCTGATACCATATCAAAAAAGTAGAATTTAAGTCTAAACTATTGAAATGTTTCATCTCTAATGGATGTGTGATTTTCAAAAGTTATGTAAAAACAAAGAGAGATGATGCGAGAAAGGATAATAATGTGAGAAATGAAGAGAAGAAGAATACCAAAGTTGTTTCGTGCAAAGTAGATCTGATGGCTTTCCACTTTCTGCGGCGAATTTCACACATATCTCCGACTCCGAACATGGACGAGAGCATGGCAGGCAAAACGGCGCCATCCTTATCAGCGATGGCGAGATAGGACAGAACGGGGTCGCTGGCTTTTCGTTTGGGCGTAGGGGGTGACGGAGATAAGACGTCTATGAGACCCATCATGGGTGGTTTGAGACGCGTCAACAATGACCTCTTGGCTTTGTTGTTCGATTCCATGAAGAAAAAGAAGAAGATTGAAGGTGAATGATCAGGGACACGAAACAGGAGCCATGAGAGGAGGGTGAACGTAGGTGGGTGATGAGATTACATATTATAAGACACGAGAGAAGCGAGGGAAATCTTACGTTATATGAAAGAATCGTGAAAAGATAAAGATAGATATATAAAAGTAAGTATTCCTTTGAAACTACCAGAAACATGGATAACAAATCCGTAAATTTTGAATTTCTCTATTTTTCTAAACCAATCAATTGATTAGAATAAAAATAAAAATTCATAAATATATTAGATTTTCATGATTAAATATGATGGTAATAATTCTAGGAAAATCTATTAACAATGTTTTAACTCAAAAAGTTGGAAGTAATAAGATTTATGAATCATAATAAAGTAGATATTGAAACTACAGAAAGTGGCCTTATATAAAAAATCTTATATAAAAATGGAGTTAACAGATAAAATAAAATTTAAAAGTAAAAATGACTTAAAATTAAGAAATTATTATCTAAAATTCACTTATATTGATATTGGAATAAAATAATTTACTCAAACTTCTATACTAGGTTAAATATTGAAGGATGGAATTTACACGAATTAAATGAATCATAGACGCTAAATTTAATGCGTTAAATATCTAAGATGACAAATACTTATAAAAACAAAAGATGCTGAGATTAAGATCCAATAATAGATATAGTACAAGATTTACATGTCAATTAAAAGATTGGTATGATAATTTATGTACTTTACACACACAAATCTTAAATAACTTTAAATCATAAATTCACGAACAAGATATTGTAACAATTTTAATACGTACAGTAATTTAAAGTTCTATAAGAGATCTAAATATATCTAAGAAAATTTTTTAAGTTAATTAAGTGTCCAATAATAAGGACCTTTAGAAACTCTTAAAGAAGACAAACAGACGAAATTTCGAAAAGAAAGATTCATATTCTAAAATTATTTTGTAAAAGAATTAAACTTAATTTATAAAGAATATATGAAAACCCAATGTAAAAATCTAACTGACAAACAAATTCGTAAGTTAGTAATAGACACAGGAGTTGAAGTTACTCATTTTAAATTATGTAATAAAAACGTAGAAAAGAGAAATTGAAAATTTTTGTGAATCAGATAAAATAGATAGTAGTGTTTAAAAAATGAAAACAATAATATAAACCAAAAGATAACTATAAAAACGCCGTATACACGCATATATTACTCATTTAAAGTGTTTTTAGTTATTTAAATAAAGGTGTTGGATAAATATGGAACTGCATTGTCTGTCCATTTCTCCATATACATTAGCAGTTTTTAGAGAACTATTCAGGATGCTTTTTCTTTACAGACCAAATTCGGCCAAATAGTTAGTTACAAGATGAAAACAAAGAGGTATGATACCACATGATATTCAAACAGGACATTTTTTTCAAATTTAGAATATATCATGGATATGTTAACAATTTTTTTTAAAGTATTTTATATAAATAAACATATTAATAATAAATATACATATTAATTCATAATTACGATTATTACAACATAAAAAATATTATTTGCTATTATATTATAACAAAAGAAATACAATTCTTTATCTATATTATTGTACAAAGAGGATACACCATTCTATAATTTCATATTGTGTTATCTTTTAATTGGAAAATTTTATTCTTTAATAAATAAAAAACAATTTATTTATTTAATAAAATAAATAATTAAATAATTTTTTATTTTGAAATAAATAAATAAATAATATTTCTTTTTTAAATTACAGTTACATAATTTTTTATACTATTTTTACAAAATTATATATATATATATATAACTATTTTATTTATTATTTTTTAATTAATCACTCATAAAAATAATAAAATTATAAATATTTAATATAATATAAATGTGAATACACTATTATAATAATAATAATAATTAATTTTGAATAAGTATCATAAAAACATATGGAAGAACTTAAATACAAATATTAAATTTATATAATAACTTATAATTTAGAGATATTATTAAATTTTATAATTATATGTATCATTTATAATTATATCATTCTTTTATCGTAAGTTATTATCATTTAAAGTAAAACTATTAATTCTAAGTTTTATTTATCAAGAAAGAATTCTACTAATACCATTATCATATGAATACATCTCATTAAAATTCCACAATCTTATCTCTATTTTTCTATGCAATATAGTACCCTTAATCCTTATAAACAAAAATCAAAAGTTTTGGATACCATTAAGAAAATACTGAGTCATATCTTAAAAAAATCAAAATCAAACGGATAAGGATTGAATATTTTTAGATTCTGGTCTTGAAGTGTTCCAAAAATATTGAATCCTCTGAAGAATATGGTGTAAGAGAAGGGTTCTATACTGAAGCTTTAAGCTTTTAAAGATCAGAAGACAATTATCACATATCGTTTGAAAATCAATCATGGAGAATCAAACAAAACCACTTTGTGTAATGCCCCAATGTAAACTGAATCAGCATACAGAAAAATCATTTTATTGCACAATTCGCAGACAGAATCTAGAACAGGATTAAAACTACGTCGAGATCTACTTGCTTACTTGACAGCAGTTGAGCTTGAGTGTCTTATCTTTCCTTGTTTTGGTTGTTCTTCTAGAGGATGGTGCATTGACAACGGTTGGTAACTAGAGGTGGATCGTTGCGGGTCCCTCTTATTGTTGTAGGACATCGAGTGCTTGTGACGCGGGTTTCATCTGTCTGTAGGCTCAAATCTAGGAATTTAAGAACCTCACCTGGCCGCACAGTAACAGGCCACCGCAGCTTAAAGTTCATTGCCAATGCTGGTTCAGTTTCTATTGCACGCATCACGGCCTTGCCCTTCATCTGTCTTTTTCGTAACTCATCCTCGGTTTCTACGTCTATTTCACTTATTTCCATCACGCCCTTGCCCTTTCTCCGTCTTAACTCATTCTCACTTTCTTCTTCTACTTCACATATTTCATCTACAGCCTTGCCCTTGTCTTCTACAGTTTCATCGGATGCCCCTTCCCTCTTGTCCTCTCCTGCTCCGCTCCCAGATTCTTTGTCTTTCTCTTCAGATGTCGCTTCCTCCTTCCTGTTCTGTCTTTTTAGGAAGGCTAACGGTCCTGTGTCGTCTTCTTCTTCTTCAATACTATCCAAGAACATATGAAACTGGGCCCTCAAGCTCGAGCTAGGTTTTCTTGGTACTGGTATGTCAATCGGCTGTGTTTTTGATCGTGCAGCTTCTGTCAATGAGGAGACCGCAACTACTGAAGAAAAGATAACTTCTCCTGAACTGTTACGTATCTCGATGTTCCTCTTACGACAAAGATTAACCATCTCTTGATGACAGGCCATTTGCTCCCTCTGGAAGAACAGGATAGTATAAAAATATAATTAGGCATAATTTACTAATCTAGACAACAGGCCATAATAAGCTCTCTCTAGAATAAAGTTTTCATTCCATGTACCGAAATACTAAGAACTGATCCCACAATTGAGATAAACTGTGAGGGATATCCAAGGTAAGTAGCAGCTAGTAAAGCGGACAATGCAATATCAGAAGGTTTGAATTGAGTGAAGTAGACCTCTGTAGACATACGGGAAAAAATGTTCACTCAGCACACCACTGTCAGAGAATAATAATATACATTCAACAAATTCTTATTATGTTACCTCCTTGAGACTGGACTATGATCTCATTGATGGATTGGCGTCTAAAACCACCGATTCTTTTGAAGGTGGGATAAAAGTAGTCCAGGAAGTGGAAGGCAGTTATAGATCGCATTCGCCACTGAAGTCCACTGAGAATGCGAAATTCCAGTCTCATTATCCTTTCGCAGCTGTACGTCGCTTCTGCTCTCGTCTGTTAACAGTTAACAAAACAAATCAGTGCATTTTGTGGTGTAATTTTCGTTAAATACTGTGAGGTTAAAATCCAACGTCACTATTTTTCCAGTGGAAAGTGTGGTTTACCAGAAACCCCCGTTGTGTGAAATTCGTCGTCCTCATCTTGTAGGAAAGTGTGAGACAACACATTGCAATCAAATTAACTTTATCAGCTATAGAAGACCCTTGTAATTCCTTGAGAAGACAAAAAAACAAGAATTTTAAAGCAAGAAATCAGAGAAAATTCAATGTCAAATTTCAAGATGTCTACAAGCCTTTAAAGAAAAAATATATTACTGAGAGCGGATTCGTTGAAACAAAGCGATCGAAGTAATTCATTGCAACATACGGAACGTACGTATCAAGAACTTCTCCCTCAGTGAGCTGCATAGCAAAACATGGAAAAGAAATTAGAACAGAAAAAAAAGAAAAATTTCAATACTCAGTGACAGAGATCTATAACCAAGATTAGAAAACAGGACAAGTCGTTCTCAATTCTCTGTTTTATTGCTAAAAATAAACGAACATTCAGTTTTCGTCTTGTTTTCTAAGTAGCCAAACAGAGAGGAAAATAAGCTCATAACACAGCCAAGAAAACAGATAGAAAAAAGAAACTGATAATAATTAAGCAAATTTGGAAACAGAAACATGATTATACAAAAGAACCGGTTTTCGCTTCTGTTTTATGTGTAGCCAAACATATGCTTTACACATATCCATAATTAAGATTGAATTACGAAAAATATTACTTTATGTTTTCTTTCTGTTTCACGAAATTAAACCACCATTCAATTTCCTTATTGTATTCTAAGTATCCAATCACAGACAAACACTCAGTTATAAAAGCAGCCTAGAAAACAGAGAGCAAGAACAATGACGAATCACATTCTTGCACAAGAGAGTATAAACTACAGTTAGACAGATTGAACTAAGAAGGCTAAACCAACAAAGCGTTGGAAATGACAGCTGAAAGAAAGGAAGAAAGGGATTAACTGTCAAAAGTAAGATTTCCAAGAAACAAGCAGAAAATTCATTCATGCGCATTCAAGATTCCCACAACGGCTAAGCGAAAAAAAGGAATAGCATCTCGGATCTTACTAACCCTAACTATCCTGGAGACCGCGTCACTCCGATACTGAGCGTTGCATGTTAGTGTGTAAAACACCCTAGGCGGCATGAATTCATGCTCGATCTTAAGGTAATGGCTTATAGCTTCACGTTCTCTGAAAGAAGGCACGGGAAACTCATCGGAATCCATTGCTAGAAGAAGCTTCTGAAGATTCAGCGGAAGTGAAGGATTGTGTGTTTCTTAAGAAAATGGAAAGAAAACTAAGAGAAAAAGAGCGAAATTTGCAGAATCTAAAGGGTTCCAGGTTCTATCTCTCTTAACTGTTATTTGTTGTTTCTAACGGAAACTGGTTCGGAAGCGCGCCAGTTTTGAACTTTGTAATACGTCGTCGTAATGGGAATTTAATTATTTTTTTTTATTTTTTAAGTATAATTATTAACTATGAAGATATTGATTAAATTTTATTTAATTTTAATTTGTGAAGTGCAAACATTTAGGAAATTAAACTGCTTTGGTTATGGTTATTTTGAGGTCTTATCTTGATTAGATGAGAATAGTGTATTTTAGTTACAGTATCAATATAGATCCATTCACCCATAGAACCAATACTGTGCAGTGAGTGGAAAGAATTGTGATGGTTTTGAATAGCAAAGATGTTGGAAATTGCATTGACCATGTAATTCAAATGAAGGGAGATTTCCCTAACTAGTTCAGTATAAAGATAATAGTACACTGTTGCACGTGTAAACGTGTTTATAACTCGATCAACTTTTTAACATCTAAAGTTGTATACACAGCTTGAGAAGAAGAAAGATAAAGATGTGACCTACAATTGTAATTAAAAAGAGTGTAACTATGGCTTCTAGAAATTCTTTAAATTAAAATGGAAAAACACAGTTTCTTAATTGTCTTGATAGATGCAACTTTTACATTCCGAGCCAGATTATTTCTGTTGCCAGAGTTAAAGATAACTATTTTTTAAAGGAAAATAGAATTACAACGTTTAGAGTAAAACTGCAAATCCCTTTTTATCAAAAGTATTTTCACTTATGTCGTTAAAATAATGGTGGTACACTAATATTTTAATAAATATTAGTTTGAGTTAATTTGTTTATGTGGTTCTTGTTATCAAAGTATTTACTTTATTATATGAGTTTTTATAGATGAGGTTTTAAAGATAAAATGATTAAGTATTTTTTTTTGTAGAGATTCATATTTTGTTTGGATAATGTAAGTGGGAAGAGAAGGAAAGGAGGAGAAAATAAGTACAAAATAAAATTGTTTGAATGTAGAAAAAGTGAGTGGATGAAAATTTATAATGGATTAAATTGATGTGGTGAAAAAAAAAATTTAGAGCTTTAAATATAACCGGGATAACTAATACACATTTGAGATATTTTTTTATAATGTATGTAACTGTATTTGAATGATGAATAATTTTTATATTTAAATTTTAGAATGAATTAAAAAATATATTTTTAGTAGGAAAAGAAATTTAATATTTTAAATTCTTTTAACATGATTATAAGGTTCATTTTAAAATATGTTATGTACAAATATATTAACTTATATATTTAAATATAAATATATGTGCCACTTTATCAACCTGAATACCACTTACTTTCACCTTAGTGGATCCCTTAGTTCATGAAGTACACATGTGACTACCTACACTTTATATGTATCACTTTGTCCATGTAGTAATTAATTATTTTGTAATATAGGTTTCCTTTAAAATTTCAACATATATTGCATGATTTGTATACATATACACACTGCCTCAGATAGACATACAAGGTTGAATTGGTTAATAATCAATTATGGTGGCATTATGACATTAGATAATTGATTAACAACATCAATCACCTTCAAAGGGGGTAGAAATCTCCAACTCTGCTTTTGTGCAACTTTGTAATAAATGTGAGTATTGAATAAATGTATATTTTATAAAAGAAATCATTAATATTTAAGTAACTATAAAAGATCAAGTAATATGAATAATATAAAGGGTGAGGACAAAAGTATTATTAGTTCAACCTTAAATTTAAGTAATTTTTTATAAATAAGTATAAAACATGTTTAACTTAGTTAAATAAGTATTATTAGTTGTACTTAATATTAAATATTATATTCTTAACCAAAAACTTTATTTACTAAAAGTTATATTCTACCTACTAGGACTCACAAATTGGTTAAAATTGATCAAATTGTTCTTTTATTTAATAAAAAATATTTTAATTTAAAACTTAAGTTACTTATCTTACGTACCCATAAAAAAACATTTTCTACAAATTAAACTATTAATATGCATATTGCGACTTATCCTAATACATTATATCCACTTATCCTAATACATTATATCAACAAATAGTTTAAAAATACATATATTATTAATTATGACATTTCCAGTTGTTAGGGGAGACTTTCAAGTCTACTAAATGAAGAGTCTTCACCTATTTTCTATTAGTAAATTATTTTTATATTGTGCCAACTGTATATGTTATGATTACAATACTGTACCTTAAGTAAATTTACAAATTTAAGTCTGCTATTAACTAACTTATTTCTTAGTAACTTTAAATTCACTAATAATGAAAAGCCATAATGGACACATGTATTAACTTTCACCCTCTATTTATAGGCATTTTAATTATTTGATTCCTGTAGGCTAAGCATGGTAAGAATAATAATAATAATAATAATAATAAATAATGAAATGTAAGCAGACCTAATTGTAATATTCCAACAATGAGCATTCTATAAAGGTGGAATGTAGGTGAGAATTTTCTACTGCAATGATTTATATAACTATTTTCCAATTTACTTTAAGTAGAAGGTCTAGTCTAAAAAAATATTATATATTAGTAATGAAAAAATAATTACAAATAGTTTAAATACATCTTATTGCAACAAATAAAAATATTTTTTCTTCTTAAAGAAGTAAATAATTTTATGAAAAAATAAAATAACTTCTTATTTTAACTTAATTTTATATGTATTTACTTTCTCAAATTTAAAACAAAATATTTTTCTTATAAAAAACGATTGCTTAAAGCCACCAATATACATTCCTGCATGTCATCACAAATATTTTTAGAATAATATTTTTTAAGAATTTTTAAGAGAGAAAAAAAAAATAAATTGGATCCTATAAACTAAAATTAATTTATATATAAAGTAATTGGTAGAAAGTATCTTATATAACTTTTTTAGTTTTTAAGTTTTAACCGATTCATAAACTAATTTTAATTTATGGAAAAACTCATTTAATCATTTTATTTTTTTTAATTTTATAGAAACTTATTTAAAAGACTTTTGGTAACCCTATATATATATATATATATATATATATATATATATATATATATATATATATATATATATATATATATAATATAATAAAATAGAGTTATTTTTCCTTTATAAATTAAAACTATTAAAAGAGATGTTTTATTTTTTAAAAAGTAAAAAACTTCCAATGTTATGTTATTTTTTTTTTTTGTTTTTGTAAAATGTTAAATCATAATCTACATTACACTGAACATGAAAGAGACAGGAAGAATAGTGAGAAATAGAAACTTTAAGGAACTTTTAACAAGCTAATAGAGATAGTTGATTAATTAATAGCATGTGAAACGTGCAGGTTGCAGAGCCAGGTGTCGAAAGCTATAGTGAGCTTAATGCTATAGACATGGAAAATATTCATACATTTTATAAATAAAATATAATTCAATAATTATCTGGTTTTGAAAACATAAGATAGTGATGTACAGTGTAATAATACTCACATTAGGTAGGTCAAAACTTTGAAGGACAAGTAGATCCTTATACGTAACTTTGGTGTCTCATGCATTAACCTTTATTTTCCATACACTGTTCTCTTCAACCCTAATCTTTTCTACCTTTCAATCTCTCCATCACTTTTCAAGTGGTCCCTAACTTCTCGAACATGGAACATGGAATCAGACACAAAAGCATTCCCACCAAGAAAAACTCACATGTTCAGACATTGAGACCATGATACAGACAAAGTTCATGTTTTATAAATGCTCAAGGAGGAGGCCTTTCACTATTCCTTCAAATTATTTATATTAAAAACTCGTAGTCCTTTTATGGTCACATGGGGTATGATGATAAGAAACTAATCAATTTTATACGTTATGAATTTCTTACTACTAAAGTTTCAAAAATATTACAATGATTTATTTTAATCATTACAATATTATAAACTAGTTTAATCAATATAATTGTTATAATTATGAATGATATAGCATTAGACTATTATTAGGTATTTTTCACTATTTTTAAACCAATTTTGACTGGTCTGCTCCATTTTAAACGAGTTTAACAAATTTTAAACCGAATTTCCTATCAGATCAATTTTGAAGTCAAGGGTTGGAATTGCCTTTGTGACTGATAAAACAGACCAATTCCATGTGGTTCTTAAAGATATGATTGCGTGAGGAGAAAATATTATATTAACATTTTCTCTTTTTGGATTATTAGGCTTGTATGAAATAATTTTTCTAAAGTGAATTTCTTTTATAGTAGATAGATAAGTAGAGTTATATCTACTCGAGTTTCTTTGTAAACTATAACCTCACTATACTTCATATTAAATCAATAAAAAGAATAATTAATTTATATTTTTTTAAAAATGAAAATATTGTAAACAACTTTATCCTTCTCTGATTTTATACATTTTACACATGTAATTTAGAGAGTAATTGAGAGTGTTTTGATATAAAATTATCAAAATAGCTTATAATTTATGTATTTTTAAAACCTTTTTTTAATAATTTAGTGTTAAAATTTACCAATACAAACTTTTGTCCATCTCATTTGAATAAATTTTATGATTAAATTCATGACATTTTTTTTTATAAGAAGTTCTTATTGAAAACAAAAATAAATAAATAAATTATCGATCAAATTTACTCAAATTCTTAGTCTTCTCTAATATTCCATTCATGTATTTGGAAGAAGGAAAGGCAACACGTTCTAATTAAGAAATCGACAATCACATTGAAATATAAAATATAAAACATGATTCTAGATAAAAGCATAGAAGAAATATGTCAATAGCAAGTGTTTAACTAAGTAGTTTCAATAATATTAGTTTGCTTAAATTTTTAATAGTTGGCAGAATCATATATATGGACAGTCTTAATTAATTATTCCATTTAATTGAATTTTTTGACCAATAATTAATGTGCTCATAATTTTGAAAATTAATTCTAGCATGCTGTTCATTTATTTTTGCCGCCTATTTAAGTTGAAGTAGCTAGGTAAACTTAATATCAATGCATAGACAAAGTTATATATTTTGAATACAATTTGAATGGAAAAGAAAAATTATGTATGATGTATAGCTCAATTTTCTCTTATAATATTCTGTTATTTCTAGACAATTCATTCAAAATTTAAGGCATATTAAACATTTAAAGTCTCAAAGAAAAATGAAATAAATTATTTCGACTCATGTAATAGGCAATCTGACAATAGAGATCAAGCTAGCAAATATATAAAATAAATATTTCATACATAAGGTTGTAATCACAAAGTCTGAAAACAGTCTGAACCGAAATAAAATAAACAAATTTTGAGGCATTGAAAGACACTAATTATCACACAGCTCAACTTGCATTAATGGAGTTCAATCACAAGAGTCCAGAGTCATTCAAGCCATTGGAAATGTTATACATTAGCATGTTGCTGCCATAAGTGTCCCTTTCATCTTCTGTGGTTCCGTTGACAAACGTCGTGGAAGATGATGAATTCAAAGTACTTGGGCTGGATGAAGTTGTGGACGATAGCAGTGAACTTAAATTGAAATTTGGGATCCCCTCGTTGTTATTTTCCAAGAGATTCTGATTTTCCAAGAGATTGTTGAATAAAGAGTTGAACTTGGGTGAAGAGAAACACTGCAGCATAGGTGATGATGATTGGGCACCTGATAGGTCTGATATGTTGTCTCTATTGTTATATTGCCAAAGATTTTGAAGGGTGTTTTGGTGGCTAAAAGAGGTAGCAACTGGGGAGATTTGATTCTCTAGTTTACTTTCCATGTTCAATGGATTAGACTTAGCAATAAGGTTGTCTTGAAGTGAAACATGGGGTTGGTTTGGTTGGAAGGTTGGTATGGTCTCAAGTTGCATTTGGGAACATTGAGGTTGATTTTGCAGTAGAGTGTTCCCACCAAGTTGGTTATTATTTTGCTGGTAATTATCATGATTCAATACATTATTATCAGGGTTGTTTCTGCTTTGACATGAGAGGAGAGTGGAGAGCAAACTTAGCAGCTGGCTTGGGTTTACCACTGATCTTCCTACCCCAGAAAGAAAAGGGTAGTTAAATTGGGGTGATGAATTGAACAAAGATGTGTTGAGAATGGAGGCAAGTTGAAGAACATCAAGGCGTGGTGTGTGAGTCACAGGATCGATCCCCATCTTGAACAGCTTTTTCTTGATGTGGGTGTTCCAATAATTCTTGATCTCATTATCTGTTCTTCCTGGCAAGTTAGCAGCAATTGTAGACCACCTGTGCAGGACAAAATTTTCCATTTAGATATCAATAATTAATTTGTTCTGTGCTACAAAGTGACAAAAAATAAGAAACTATTGTTTGTCATTGTATGTATCATTGACTTTGCACAGTTGCCTAGCTACCATTTTTCTCTAACTATAAAATGAATTTTAATGCTTCGCAGGGATTAAAGTCCATGCATTAGTTGGCGATTTAGTACATGGTATATGTAAATTCAAAAGGGGTTCTTTTTTTTAATACATTGTTAAAGTAGACTGAGGAAATATGCATGTACGAACAAGAAAAAAAAAAAAAAAAAGGTTAGGACTAAAAATAATACAGCACTTTAATCAATCACTTACTTGTTTCCCAAAACACTGTGTAACTGGATGATGGCTTCTTCTTCTTCAAATGAGAATCTTCCTCTCTTTATATCAGGTCTCAAGTAGTTAGCCCAGCGAAGCCGACAACTCTTTCCACATCTTTTTAGTCCTATAAAGTTGTCAAAATTCTTAAATTTTTGTATGGTATATGACTTGCATAAAGCTAGTTAAAGCCACTAAACACCTCATTAGAGATAATGATAAACTAAATCTGACTATTAATTGTATGCTTAGTGTGCTAAAGTTAGTTTAGAAATAAGATTGGTTGAAGAAAGTAAAGTACATTATAATGGATCAAACACACTAATAAATTTCCAATTATCCTATAACTAGTAGAAAGTAGAAGTAGGTACCTGCATTCTTGGGAAGGGTTCGCCATTTGCCGTGTCCATGTTTGTGAATGTAATCGATGAGTTTCTGATCTTCCTCTGGGGTCCAAGGACCCTTCTTGAGTCCATTCTTTTCAGTAGAGGACTTGGTCATGGTGAAGAAGATGGAGTAGTAACAAAAAGTTCCTCTGGTGAAGAATGGTTATGGTTTGTGCCTCAAAATGAGTAAGAGAGGAAAAAGACGGAAACAAAAAAGGAGCGGAATTAGTAGCTGTAATGAGGGAAAAAGGTTGTGTATATATAGTGGAGGCTAAGTGGAAGGCAATCAACAGAAGAAAGATGTTGAAGTCAATGGGATTCGGTACCGTCCTTTTGACTCCTATGTGTATTACTTGCTTTACGTGTCTATAATGTGCAGAAAAAATTTACAGAAGCTCTATACATATAACATCGGATCATCAGAAGTTAACTAAGCAAACTCAAATAAAGACTCCATTCATTGCTAATGACTTAAAGATTGAAATTTAAAAAAATATTATGAGTCAACTTTTGACATGTTTCACTTTTTATTTTTTTATTGTTTGATAAATTACATGTATTTAACTGACAAATTTATTTCATTTATATATTCGTGTAAAATTTTACATGTATTTATTGTGCATAATTTATTTCATTTATATATTCGTGTAAAATTTACCCTGTGAAAATCCATGTGTATATTTTATATTTTGTATACTTTCAAACAAAATATGTAGTAATTTCGAAGGAAATGAAGTATCAATTTTTTTTAATCGTATTAAATTTTTGAAGACTTTTCATCTAATTTTTTAAGAATGTTAAATTTAGTGGCTAGTTTGCTAAAACAATATTGGAATTGTTGTAATTAATGACTATTCATTATTATTCAATTTTAATTTTTTATTTTAAGTATTTTGGTATGATTCAATGGTAAACAATTTGTAATTTTGTTTGAAAATTATTTTTATTATATATGCCCCAACACTCTCCAGCGCATACTGATCTTGCTTACAAATCCATGATTTACATTATTAAATATCTTTTGAACTAAATAAATAAATAATACGTATAGAGAGATATTTACTCTCTCTGTTTCTTTTTACAATTTTTGTTTTAATAAAAAGTAAATTTTTTATCACTTTTAAAGTTTCAAAATAACATATGTTCTCATTTCTGTTTCTGTGGTACATTAAAAATTATTTGAATATTAAATGGAAAGAGAATTAAATGTTTTTAGTGTAATAGAAAGAGCGTATATAACTTTATTAGAAAAGTCAAATTTCACTAAGACAATGTTTACTTTTATTTATATACTATAATTTTATTTTATTTTTAATTAATATGAGATTTCTAATAATTTTTCATGCTTGAAGACATATATGTTCACAGAAAATAAAAAATATAATGTATTAGTGTTAAGGATATTAAACATGAAAATGGAAAAAGACCAATTAACAAATTAGTGTAATGAAATTTGACTCTAACTTAAAAGAAAAGTGATTATACAGTATAATTTGGTTTTATTTCTAATCTCATACAAAATTGTCAACAAACTTTAAACTTGTTCAAAGTATTAATGACTGCAAACTAAGACAAGGAGTTCACTTTCGTAACGAACCGAGACTATTAATATTCTTTTCGTGATGAGTTTGAATTTGACTTAATTTAATTCACTTGCACATTCACTCTATCACTAGTTTGAGACTCCCCATCATAACTTAAACTTTATCAAATATTATTACAGCCATCATATATTCAATATCTAAAAAAACATTTAGAAAATAAAAACTATTAGATTACTAGAAAAAGGTGTTAAATAAATTGTAAGAAAAAAAATTGTTAATGCGAGAATAATTAGTTTTATAGTTTTCCTCCATGATCAGAGGATGAGTTTAGCGTGGATTGTGTTGTGCATGATGGATGAACATGCAACAGAATAACCCTACCACAATAGACTGTGCTACAGTGCAGCACCGATATGCTACAAGCTCCTCCATATAACTAGCCTCAGCTGGAGTACAAGATTTTCACTGTTTAAGGTTGAACTTCTAACCACATTTCAAAACGTCTTCATCCAACTATATCTACCTTTTTCAAACACACAAATAAATAACTCTCAAGACACTTCCTTTCATTTAATGTTTTGACTTTATTTCTTTTCCTTTTATTTTTACACGTGACTTCATCAACAGTGTATGCGATCAATGCTCGTGGATTGGATTTGAATCTGATTTCATTCATCTTTGTTCGTGCATGACGCGTTTCTTTCTTCGTCCAAACTGTATGGTTTAAGAAATTGTTTTATGTTTGTAAATAGTTTGTGGCTTTATCACATTAATTGTTTTATTCTGCAAATAAATATGTGAAATAAAGAAAAATATTTTATCCCTGATAGTTTTACGACTATATACATGATTAATATTTTGTGAATTTTTTTAGGCAAAATATTGTTTAGTACATAAAAAATGTTTTAGCCTATATATACGAGGCTTACGAATACAGTTAAATAAGTTGTATGGTTAAAAAAAAATTATAAATCTAATTTCTTAAAGTTCATATTCATGGAAAAATCCCCTCTCGATTTCACAATAGTTCTGAATAATAAAAAATCACAATATTATCCATTAAGAAAAGTTATTCATAAAAAAAAATTTATCCATTAAGAAAGATATTATGATTCGAGATTAGAGTTACTGATAAGGTATATTAAAATTAAACTCAACAATATTAAAAAATTGTCCCTTGAACATGTCTTCTTGCAAACAATGACACTCTACTTTTCACAAACATGGTCAAGTTAGAGAATAACAGTTAAAAATTATATATTTATATACATAAACACATTTTATATAATTTTTAGGTGTGATCAATATATTAAATACTAAAACTCTGCAAAATCAGAAGATGATAAATAATAAAAAGAATATCAAACTATTGTTCTAGTCCATTTTTGAATCTTACATGCTAATTTTTACTTTTTTTTCGTAATTTTATTTTTATTTTTTTAATTGTTCTTTTCATTTAAATTCTCAAGTAATTTTATACTTTAAAATTTATTGTCCCCTTCTTATGATTAACTCTTTCATTTTTACTTTATTTTTAGGTTTAACTCTATCATTTACTTCACTCGGTTTTTCTTTCGTGTTACCTTTATATTCAAGAACTTTTACAGACAAAAGTTTTATGTTCGTGCTTATCTTAAGAATTAAATGCATTTCATAAAAGTAAATATAAAAATATTATCAAAAATTGAATTAATTCTATTAATATTTTCATTTTTAATATTTTCTAAAATATTTGATTTACTTGTTCAGTTCATTCAAATGGAAAAATTATCATAAATTATTAGTAAAAATGAAAAGAATCCACGAATGATTATCTTCTATTACATTCTGATACTAAAATTCACCTAAAACAACTATAATCACCCTTATTTTTAATTATAATTATTAATTTTTCCCTGTATTGTTTATCACATCCCAACTATATATTTTTCTTCTTGTCCGTACAATTATTCTTATTATATATATGCAGAACTAAGAAAAATTTACCAAGTTTTGAAGTCACAAATCTCTTTGACGAAAATGATCCATGTGATTTCTGAAAGGCGATCTCCATTTTGTTGAAATAATAGCAAAGTGTTACTGTCTCCCACGGTTGAAAATAAAATGAAACCAATGAAATTTTTGTTGTCTTATGCTAGCGTCTGATTTTGCTGTAATTTTTTATCTATATTTTATGCGACTTTTTATTTGTATTTGTGAAGTTAGGTTCGTGGGAAAAGCTGGCAATTTTACTGATCAAAATCCCTTTCATTGCTGACTAAAAAAAAAATAGTGCCCACAGCAGCATGCATTTACTTCATCCAATCATGAAGCCATTATTAATTATTACTCGGAATGGTTGAAAATCGACTATATGCAAATTAGTGCGCATTCTTCACTATTCTAACATTCTACGTCAATAATTCTAGCTAGCTACCACAGCAATCCGATTAGTCATTGCTTGATTGATGCCTTTTATCACTGGTTGGTTTTCTTAGTGAAAAAAAAAAAAAGGAGAAAGCTGGTCAATCTCAAATACGTAGGAGATTGCAAATTATCTGTTTTGAAATTTATGTCTGTGACAGTTTTATTCTTAAAATAAGTTTTGGAAGATTAAGGAAGAAAGTATATTTAAATAATTTTTAGCTTTACTATTAATGGAGATTAATTGTTATTAAAAAAGAGTATAGATCTTTTAAGGTGAGAGGCAAGGTGATTTACAAAGCAAAGCAAGGCAAGTTGTGACTATGAGTTATGATTGTTGAGGTTGTTGAAGACAATGAGGAGATATATCTATAGAAAATTCTCTCATATTTATATTAGTAAGAACGAAAGAAATTATGAGTATATATATGAGTATGAGAATTGAGTGCATACTTCATATGAAATTGATCTGTATTTATAAGTCTTTTTTATTTGGGTTTAGGTATTCAAAAGATAAAAAATTAGATAGTAATTTTGTATAACTTTGATTTAATGATCACTTGATCTTAGATAGTGGTTTTGTATAGCTTTGAACTAACTTTGATGTGATAGTTATTTAATCTTGAATAATGATTTTGTATAGTTTTGATCTGATGATCGTTTAATCTAGGATAGTGATTTTGTATAACTATGTTCCAACGATAGTTTGATCTTGAACAATGATTGTGTATAACTTCATTCCAATGATCATTTGACTTCGGATAACAATTATGTATAGCTTTGTTGCAATGATCATTTGATCTAGAATAGTGAGTATGCATAGCTTTGTTATAATGATCATTTGATTTCGAATAACAATTCTGTATAACTTTGTTATGATGATCATTTGATTTTAGATAGTGTTGATGTATAACTTTGTTTTAATGATTGTTTGATCTTGGACAATAATTTTGTATAACTTTGTTTTGATGATCGTTTGGTAATAGATAATTTTGTAATTTTGGAGATGGATACCAAAAGAAAAGTTTTATTTCAATAATGTGTCTCTTTAAAACCTTAGAAAAACCCTTCTTAAAGATAAAAATTAGACTAGGGAAAAAGAGTACATCATTCTTTTCAATGATGTAACTGTAATACATTTTCAAATGAGTCGCATTTAAAGTTCTTAGTAAGAGTTTGCAATTTAATTCTTTAAGATTGTAGGCCTCGATGTATAGTGAGTCAACTACTCGGTATGTGCCTTCCCAATTAGGTTCTAGCTTTCCATCAAGCTTGCTTTTTCGGGCTTTTCCTAGCTTTCACCATACCAAGTCGATGTTTGTGGAAGAGTCGTTATCTGACACATGTTGTAGCATTAGGTTGCCTCACTCTTCGTAGCTTCTTCTCTTATTCGTGCATCTTCTCATATTTCTTATACGAGGTCTAGATAAACTTTGAGGTTGTTATTGTTTTTATCAAAATTATGTATTTGTTAAGACGTTTCTCCAAGTTCAATCGGGATCATGACATCTAACCCATGTGTTAGTCGGAAATGTATTTCTCCTAGATCATTGAGGAGTACAATGATAACCCCACAACATGTTGGGTATCTCTTTGGCCTAATGATAAGTGCCAATTTTGAGTATTTTTTTTATACATGAGAAAGCTTAAGTATTTGTGGGTTTAAGTGTTATTTAAAATAGTAATTACCCCCTATTTGAGAGTTTTTTTTATCTAAATTTAGGTTTTGAGTCCTTAGTTAAAGGAAATTATTTGATCTCAATTATTGTGAAATTTCATGTATAAAAGAATGAAGAAAATGAGAGATTGCAAGATTCATGAAGAAAAGAAATAAAAAGTTTAAAATAAAAAAAACCCTAAGTAAAAAGTCATTTAACCTAGGCCCGAAAATGAGTTTAAAAAGGCGATTTTAGGTTTTCTGAGATATCTAGACCTGGAGAAATGAGAGCAGCCGTCAAGGACGAAAGCAATTCATCAATTATTCTTCTTCTCTGACAATCTTCCTTTTCTTGGATTGTAATGACTACCATGAGTAGCTAATTCTTCATCTTTGGGATTGAATGTAATCTTTTGAACTCATTTGTATTTTGGTGATATTTATATATAATATTCAGTTTCTACTCAATTGGTATTTTCATCTTACTCTTATTGCTAGATTTTATCAGATCAATAGTCTTGATTTTGATTCTTGAATTTAACTAGGAAGTACTTTTAAGTTTCTAACCTAGATGAAAATACTCAATATATTGGAATACTAGGAATAGGTTTCAATGTATTGATTGCGTATAACATCTGTTCTTAATGTTGGATAATTTACTAAATAGTTGAGGGATCAATGTTTAGAAAATTTCCTTATGAATCTCATGTTAGAGGAATCGGTGTGAATGATTTTTATATGTGCATCAATAGTGAGTAGTTACATATATTGTATGTTCTTATCAAACCCAAAACATGAATGAAGGAGATAGATGAAGTTCAATCCTAGAGTTCTTTTAGATCTTTTAAAACCACTTTTGATATTCATTAATTTATTTTGTAATTGTTCTTTTATGTTCTTTTATTATTTAAATCAAATCATTATCAAATCATCCTAAAAAATTTATTTGCTTAGTGAGTAGTGGAAACTGAGATTTTTCTAAACAAAACTGTTCTTTATGAGATTGACATTCATCTTTAAAATCTATATTACTTTTGACTCAGTACACTTGCCGAAAAAGGTCAACACATAAAAACCTTAGTCTTTCCAAGCTTCTTCTTGAGCTTTTTTAGGATAGTCTTATTGGGCGCTTCCACCTATCCATTTGTTTGGGAGTATTCCACACACTGGACTCGAAGTTTTATGTCAAGTTATTATAAAATTGTTTGAATCCCATGTATATAAATTTTTGACCTTTATCCATGACAAGGAAATGTGGCAAAACATGTCCACACACTACACTTTTTTAAAAGAATATTTGTACCTGTTGAGTTGTGATAGTTACCAATGACTTAACCTCTATCCACTTATTGAAGTGATTAATGGTCACTATAAAGAATTTTACTTACCCTTTGGCGAGGGGGAATGAGTCAAGTATCTTTATTCCCCACGTTGTAAATAACCATGGGGAGGCTATCGTATACAACTCTTAGTGTGTGAAGGGGGTCGTACTTGTGACATTCTTGACATTTTTCAGTAAAGGTGTGGGCGTCCTTTCAAGTATTGGCCAATAATACCCTGCCCTGTGACATCATACATCAGGCTCCAAAATACATCCCACATATATCTTTTTGGAGTTCAGTGAACACATATTTAATTTGTCATCGTTCAAACATTTTAGCTATAGGCAGGAAATACCTCTTCGGAAGAGTTTGCCATTATACATAGCAAGGTAGTTAAAATCGAGATTTTGAGTAGGATCGTGGAGGGTTTATAAGATCGTAAATCGTGAAATCGTAACACGAATCGTAGATTTTACTTTTTTTTAAATATATAAATATATATATATATAATAATAATATTTTTTTAAAAAATAAATAAATAAGAGAAATTAAAAAAGAGTATTTGAGGGATGATTCAACCTTGATACAAAACTATTTAAGTTTATATAGTCACATTTCTTCTATTTTACTTAATGTATTAGATGAAAAGTAATTAAGTAATTAAAAAGATTAATTGATATGTTGGATATATTATGGAGGAGTAATAATAATGTAAAAACATCTAGTGCCCAATTGAGATTCAAATTAAAGTCACCAACCCTATAAACACAAACTAAATATA
>Ga0209700_103810_pt1 | contig 28290 bp, 9 predicted proteins | sample SiratroredBW_FD_187528 | JGI IMG/M metagenome (GOLD analysis project Ga0209700, IMG submission 187528) | Root nodule microbial communities of legume samples collected from California, USA - Siratro red BW (SPAdes) (version 2) | ecosystem: Host-associated > Plants > Roots > Nodule | place: USA... | reverse complement strand
TTTATTTCTGAATTTTTTTTTTTTTTAAAAAAAAAAAAAAAAAACTGGCAAAGGGGATATTCTTATTAAAATATTAGTCTTGGTAGGAATATAATTTGGTGGAGATTTTATGGAATCGACATGGTAGTTGTTTTTATCATTTAATTCTATTTTTCTTATTTAATTGGCATGATAAGGGAGAGATTTTGTTTATTTTGTTTTTCTCAAAATAATTATTTTTCTTAACAATCTTTTGTAGAAACGATAGTGTGAAAATCACAAAACAAACATTTTCAACAAGAAAGCCTTCATTTCACGTTTTTGGCATAGGGCGATGGCGATCACACGCCTTTGTATCCATAAACTGAGAACAAATTAAAACAAACACCATTACCAAACATCGCCATTTGATCCTGTTAGAAACATGTTATGATCATATGCACCATTATTCTTCTTGGATTGGATCGAAGCGAGAACGATGGATTCACTATCGTCTTCAACAACAGGAGACACGAGCAAGGTGACAATGAAGTCATCGTCATCGTCAATCGTGGAGTCCTTGCGGGGATGTGGCATTTCGGGTAATGTGGACAAAGAGGAGCTGAGGCAAAAGTTGACGATGCCGCAATACCTTCGTTACGCAATGCGCGATTCCATCAGATTCAACAACGCAGCTGCCGGGGAGAGTCGTCGTGGCATTCGTAGCCAAGATGACTACAACGCGGTGGCACCGTCGGCGCCAATGGTGGTTTTCATCAACCCTCGCAGTGGTGGTCGCTGCGGCCCCTTCCTCAAGGAGAGACTCCAATATCTCATGAGTGAAGAGCAGGTTATTAATTTACATTCTTTGCATAAAATTCAAGCAGGATTACAGGTGTTTTTATATTAATTCTAGTTATAAATTATATGCAGTTTTAATCTTTTAAATTTATGTCAAAATTAATAATATTATTATTTTATAACATATTATTATCGTTATCATTAATCTATTTTCACATAAATTATTATCTTAATTCTTTAAGCTTTGTTTAACCCATCTTTGCTAATATATTTGAGAATTAGAGAATTTTAAATAATTTAAACCTTATTATACGAATAATACATATGCGAGTTATCCTTAAATAATGTATTAAGGATAGTGTGATGATACACTTTAATTGTACTCTTCAATATTTTGTTTGTGTAACAACATCAAATTTGGATGGTAAGAGAAAAATCAATTTCTTACATATTAAACAAAATATAGGTAAGCCAGAGTATTTGACTTCTTATATGTAAAGTTGGTGTTAATAGCATTTATATTGTCAACTAAGTTCTTAAGATTGCAGGAAAATATGATTATTAACACAAACAAATTGATGTTTTGAGATATGATATTAGTTTTAAAAACATATTCATGTCCTTTATGTTACAACAAGAATAGCTCAGATGATATACTAAACTTATAAAATTAGCAAGAGCACAATAAGAGACTCAAGATAAGAAAAGAGTAGGTGGAATTATATTTTAGAAGAAAATGAACACTCATTTATAATCGACTTAAATATGATCAACATATTCATATACACTCTATTAATACAAAAGAGGAGTAACATACATTAAAAATGAGTAATATTATGAGATGAAAGGTAATGTGAGTGTATAAGACATGTGCATATGGGATAGGGAGACAAGTGTTTTTAAATACAAGAAACCAAGATACTTCAAATGGCACATAACAAAAATTAGGTAAATAATTATATGAATAAAAGATAAAAAGAAAAAAATATGTCACAAATTTCGAATAAAGAATTATATGAATAAAAGATAAAATGAAAAAATAAATGAAACTTATGGTAAAAAGCACTTGAACCTCCTTATAGTATACATAATAAGAAAATCAACAAGAATTTGAATTGAAATGCTCCTAAAAGATATAATGAAGGTTCAATTTTTTCCTCAACTTCTTACATGTAAATCTTAATAAGTGAATTTTAAGTCTAACTTAACTTTACAAAATCGTCTTGTAAGATTAGGTTTATATCTACTTATAAACTATTGAAAGACCTTATCTTTAGTTCTTGTGAGATCTCCAAAAAACTTATAAATCATCAAGAAGATTTTACCCTTTCCAATAGCTCACTCAAAGACATCCACATTCTAAGAAGAATTGTTGGAGATCGATCATTAGGAATAAGATTAAATTATAATATATAAGTAGAGTGAAGTCCTCACCTTATAAGTCAAACTTATGAGGTTGTGTTAAACATAAACTCACTTACTATAGTATTAGAGTTATTTAGAGTCAATATTTTTGAGATGTTATGTCATTATTATTAAGTTAGGTTATATCACTTACAAATATTTAATCACACATTTGAGATATAGATTCAACGTAAGTAATTATAACAATATAAAATAAGAAAATAAATTAAAAGTCAACTATTATAATAAGTTGCTAATTTAAACCTTTTTAAAAAAATAAATGAGATCATTTTTAAAAATCATAGATAAATTTATTTTAGCTTATAAAAGAAAAAATATTTTTTTATTCTTTTATTTTTTCTGAAAACGTTTATAATGAGTTTGTTAAATTAATTGAACTCAACTCCCAAAAACAAGTTTATATTTTACTAATTTTTACTTTTTTTCATGTATTTTTATCTAATAAATAAGTTTTGTTAGAAAATCTTCTTAGAAAACCTCTAATCTTAATCATATATTTTGTATACAAATTCTGAATTCTAGACCAATAAGTTATTGGGAGTTTATATAACTACGGTTCGGAATGTGATAAATAAGTGAATATGTGAATGTTTTATGTACTATTGAAGTTTACATAATTTTATATAGATATTTGTTTCCTGAAATCTTTTCATATTCTTGTGAATATGAAAGTGAGGATATTTATTTATGTGCTTGTTAAGATGTTGTCAAAATATATATATGGGCATATTTTGTTTTTCAAGAAATATCAAGTTAAACAAACGTAGTAATATTTCCACAGATGTAATCTAATTAGTATGATAACTTGAAACCATGCATCAATATATTTACAAATCCATGTTTCTTAATATTACAAGTTATGGACTAAAAGCATATTGCTATCGATCATGTTGTTGCTTTATTTAAGGCAATGATGTTATTATGATTAATGTGAATTGAAGTTCACCGCAGGTTTTTGACATGTTAGATGTGAAGCCTCATGAGTTTATCCGGTATGGGTTAGGTTGCCTGGAGATGTTGGCTGGTCTTGGTGATTCCTGCGCTGACGACACTCGTGGCAGATTAAGGATCATGGTATGTTCTATGTTCATCACAACTACAACATATGCACATTTCTTCGCTCATCCATTGGTTGATGAATGTGTGTTGATTTGATAGGTAGCAGGAGGAGATGGTAGTGTTGGGTGGGTATTAGGATGTCTCTCAGAACTTCACGCACAAGGTCGAACGCCGGTTCCTCCTGTAGGGATCATACCACTTGGTACAGGCAATGACCTCTCTAGGAGTTTTGGTTGGGTAAATTCCTATAGATGCCTTCAAACTGTTTGCTAAAAGAACTCTTCTAAATTACCCTTCTAAATAGTATTTGGTTTTATCTTTTATGATTACCAGGGTGGTTCCTTTCCTTTTTCATGGAAGTCAGCTATTAAGAGAACTCTTCACAAGGCTACTACTGCTCCACTTTGTCGTTTGGATAGGTATATATATCTTACAACTTTTCATTTTCAAACTTCTTTTAGTGGGTCTTTGCAAAATTCTTCATTTTGTATATTTTTAAAAAAATTCTTCGAAATGTCGCATATGTTAATTGTGTTTGTAAACTGTTATTTCCACCTAATTATAGTTGAAATATGATAATTCAAAACCACGAATATAACATGGAATAACTTTGCTATTAAATTTCGTTTATGCAGTTGGCTATTTTCTATTTCAATGCCAGAAGGCACGGTGATAGAACCACCACATTCTTTGAAGCATACAATAGAGTTCACACTTGATGAGGTTTGGATTGTTGTACATCATTTTTTATATCAACCAGTTATAAGTATATTTTAAATAAATTTTCCTATATATGATTTTTTTTTTTTTTAAAAAAGTAAAATAAGTTCCTCTATCCACTAAGGCTATGCTTAAACTAAATGAAAAGTTAATTAAAAAAAGCTGGTACCTGCTAACCAGAAATCATCACACATGGCATTTTTTTTTTCATTTTTTTAGTGAATGTGAGAAATTTAGAATGAAGTGTAAATCGAAAACTTGAAAAACTGTTTTCCATGTTTTGAAAGTAATAGGACCAACGAGTTCATGGGTCAAAATACAAGGAGATTTTTAGAACTTTCCCACAAACATATCATATATCATATATAAACTAATATAAAACACAATATAGAATTAAAAACAAAGCATATCTGTGTCTTAAAAAAAAATATAGCTGGTCAAATCAATAAATGAATACGAGCTACATATTGTAAGCAATTATTATTATTATTATTATTATTATTATTATTATTATTATTATTATTATTATTATTATTATTATTATTATTATTATTATTATTATTATTATTATTATTATTATTATTATTATTATTATTATTATTATTATTATTATTATTATTATTATTATTATTATTATTATAGTTGGGTAAAAAACACTAAGCCACATTGCTATAATTGACTTACATAACATAAAAAACAAACTATTGTATCATAAGATCTTAAGCATAATAAATAATGAGAGAAAAATGAAATTAATAATTTGATTCGAGTTTATTGAATTTATACATCATAAACGTAATGTTGAAATCAACTGTCAGATTAGATTCAATTAGATTAAAAATCTAAATTACTTTAATTGAATTAACTTATTTTTTTTTATATTAGTCACTTCAATTAACACTCCTAATCTTTGTCAATTAGTTGCACTAAAACAAAAGTTATAAATCTATTTTCTTCATGATCATGGAAAAAAAAAATCTAGTAATGGAGTTCTTTTATTTATTATCATTTGGTATGAGATAATATTGTAAACCGTTATTTTTGTGGATTCTAGAGCTTGAGGTTCACCATGATTAAAAATAAATATATAGTTTATTGAACATGAAATTTAAATTGTTCAAAGGAAGGAAAGAATCAACCAAATAATATTAATATATATATATTGTTCAAATAACTCTATATTAGGTTTACATTTTTTATATTTTTCGCCTTTCTTTTCTTTCACTTTCCTCTTCCTATATAAGTAGTCGTGGAGAAGGAGTAGGTCTCAGAGTCCCGTTTAGGAGATAAGGACGATTATAATGATTAACACCTGAAGGCATTCTAAACCATTTATAGGAAGGGTGAGGTTATTTGAATACCTAAAATTAGGATATTTTAGGCGTAGAGGAAGAGAAATGTGATCGACAATTCGGTGTTTCACTAACTTGTGAATGATGTTTATTAGTTTACTAGTTCGTGTAAGTTATATCTTAATCAACCACGTATATAGAATTTGGCTGAATTTGGTACCCAATATGTTGTTCACTTTATTGTTGATAGGTTAATCAACGAAATCTAAGATATGTTTTTTAAGAAAATTATAACAAAGAAAAAATGAAAGTGGAGGGAGAGTGTAAATAACAATTGCCTTATACATATATAAGATGCATATATAATTAAACCTGAGTAAGAAGTGATGGAAAGAAAAGGGAAAAGAGATGATTGGAGAAACAGGAGCAAGGTTTCAACTTTCTTCTTCATAAGATTACTAGAAGCATACAATGAACAAGATCCTGACATCTGTTTTTTAGTTGCAGAAAAGTGACATAGTATGAGATGAGTGTTATAGCTGGGTAAAAAACACTAAGCCACAATATCATTACATTTCATTATATCAAGAAGAATGAGGGATGAAAATACATTAGGAGTAGGAATCTAGTTATGAAGAAATATGTGTAACAGGAATAGATGGTGCCCAAGACAACATAGGGTCCTTTCCTATTAAGTAGGTCATTAATAATCATCCTGCAAACATTTCTTCTGGTGGTTATTAAGTAGGTCATTAATGTATATGAATTTGGTACCATTTCTACATTGATAATATACATTTGAAATAAAAACAAAACATATATATAAGATGTCAAAGCACTTGCATGTATATTTACTCATTTTTAGTAAAAAAAAAATGTACATTTTTTTTGTATGCACTCCCTTCTTTTAATTAAATCAATAAGAAAGTGCAAAAACCCAAAATATTAAACACTCATTTAGATGAAATTTTGATAAAAATAAAATAAATAATGTGTTCAAATAAATATTTTTAAATTTTGAAAAGAAATATTATTCCAACTATATGTCTTAATTACAAATGTTCACACTATAAAATATTTCCATTCCAACTTTTTTCGTGGATGGAATGATAAATAACTAATAATTAAGACTTTCTATTAAAATGTTTATTTATATTATTTGTGTCATAACTTGTTTTTTGAATTTTAGAGGAGATAATATTGAGTGATGAAAATGAAATTTCAATTTAAATTTTAAATATATATAAATTAAAATATAGTTATTTATTTATTGTTTTTATAAAAACCATTATCTTTTTAGAATTTTTTCTTAGATGGTAGTAGCGTATAACATATCTATTTTATTTAAATTTTTGTTACAATAAGCTTTTCCTCTAATATAAAATCCTGGATTAATTAGATACTACGAAAGAAAGAATTGATGTGATATTACATGTATTTTGGATGATGCCATATTTATATATATATATATATATATATATATATATATAGAGAGAGAGAGAGAGAGAGAGAGAGATGGAGAGAGAGAGAGAGAGAGAGTTAGTTAGTTTTGTAGTGATTATTTAAATTATAACAATTGAAATGTTGTGTAGATAAGTTGAAGGATTTAAAAGTTGAATTTGTATCAATAAATGAATATTTAAACCGGTATTGATAAATGTATTGATTGATTTGAAATCTACTACCAAAATTTACTTGGTGTTACAAAACTAATTAGACTAGAAACAAATTTTTTTTGAGAAAAAATTGATTAGAAAATCATTTGAAAAGTTAGAAATTTTTAATGACTTTGATTCATTTAAAACTCTTGTTTGCTCACATTAATATAGGCAATATTTAAATGATGTTATTTAATGCTGTGGCAGATCATTATCATTGAAGTGTCTATTGGGTTGCTTAAGTTGTATTTTTCTTTTCAACAAAAAGACTTTGAAACAATTTTTCTCCTCCGAGAACTGATCACTCACCACAGATGACAGCTTGTGAGGGAGATAAAGCGCAACTTCTCTAAGAATTTGGTCACTTAAGCGCCAATGATACGCTTAAGCGCGAAGCTAAATCAATTATATATATTTTTTTAAAAGAATATGTTCAAACGGGTCAGTCAAGTGTGAATGTATGTTTTGTGTGATTAAACAATAGATTGATCTAGTATATGACTCATGTGATTTGGTTGAAAAAAAATAATTATCACTTAAGATGATAATTAATTTTATTGTGTTTATAGTGTTGAATAGGAGATATTTTCATCGTATTAATAATTTAAATCAAATAGATTAAGGTATAAAATAGTTAGAAACTAAAAACAAAATCTTACTTAGCATAATTCTTCAAGAATATGTTTCTCTCTTAGCCCTACATATGTTAGAGATGTATGCGTGATTCTTAAATATTTGTGGGTAATATAAATATGATCATGTGATGACTCAAATTTTTATGAAGACTAAAGGTATGAATGTGGTTCCTGGGACCTTTGTGAAGTTAAAGACATATATTGATATGTGAAATGAAATTTGGTACCGAAGCATATGAAATTGTAGATATAATTAATCGTCTAAGACTAGTTTAGAAACTTAATGACATTTCTTTTTCTAAATAATTGTGCACGTGTATATAATTTATGTTTTCTTCTTATAAATACTTTATATGTTTTGAGTAACGTTATCTTGTGGAATACATATAATACAAAGACATATATTTGTGCTATATATATTTATTTGTATGAGATACTACAATTTCAACGAGCTTAAATGGTTGAAACTAATTTCTTATCTTAAATTTTGATTTTTTTTTCAATTAGTCATGTTTAAGTTAGATTTTTTAATCTTTTATATATATCTTATGAGTGTTGTATATTCTTTTCAATTATCTTATATAATTAAGATAATTATATATATATATATATATATATAATTAAGTTATTTTAACTCTTCCTGGTCATACCAATCTTCTAAATCCTTGACTTGAAAATTATAAATATTGATTCAGGTGATGAAAGGACTTCAAAGGTTTAAGACTTTTTTTTATTTTAATAATGAACCTTATATCTTATGAGTGTTACTAACTTTCACCTTTCTATGTTTGTGCTTCATGCATTATATTAAGTTGGTATAAGTTTAAGCATTATATCCATTCTATGCCTTTTAGAACAACTTAATTAAAAAGAAAACCTTAAGTTTTACTTAAGAGCATGTTAATTAATTATGTTAACACACAATTAATTATCTTGTGATTGTAAAAATAATATATTTACAAATAATCAATTATTTCATAATTTAATCAATTATATTACGTGGCTTAATTAATTAATTAATTAATTATTACAAATAATTATTTCCCATAATAAATGAAACTATATAACCCATCATATATTAAATAATCTATTGGATTTATTAAAAGTCAATTTTATGTAAAAGGTTATTTGTATATTTTAAAGTAAACAATCAACACATTTACAAACATACTTTAGCTTTAAAGAACTCTCCAAGAAACAACGGAATAACTTTTTTATCAAGAATATTTGATAAGAGTTTTGTTTTGAACTCATTTGGTGAAAATAATGCATAATAATTTGCTTTTAAATCTTTCTCAAATATTTATCACTATAAGTAATATATTTTCTTAATCTTTATGTAACTCTATTTTTAACTTTTTGTACATTTATGTTTGATGTATTCATAGTAGGTTTCTTCGTTCTAATAGTTTTGATAAATTTTCAAAACTTTTTGTACAGTGATTACATATAAAGTGTGATGGTAATAAAATATTTAAGATAATGAAACAATTTCACTAAAATTATAATGACTGAGACAAAATATAATTAAACCACTATAAAAATATTAATATTAGTTATTTTAATCCTCTATTTTATTTCTAAATTTTATATCACTTTATTCTTGATTTTTCTTTGTGTTTTTAATAATTTTCTAAGATATATTAATCATACCAAAATTTTAAAATATCAATTCATAATGCACCATCTATTTTTCTTTAAACTAAATTCATTTCTCTTTTAAATAAAAGTGACAATATCAATTTGGCATAGCATACTGTTGTATAATTAATTGACACTTGCTAATCAACCAATTTTCCTTACAATAAGATAAAATTTTCAAAAACATAATTAATGCAATTAATGAATAACGTGGGATTTTGCAAAAGTAAAACTTTGGTTGGCATTTAAATCACAATTAATTTAAAGAAATTTCTATCGCACCTGGATCCATCTCACGTTCCAAATACGTTCTTATGAGTGAACTGTGAATCTTGATAAAGACCATACACTATAAAGGTGGAATGCATCAAATTTATGCAACAAAACTATTAAATTTGGTAGCTAGCTGCATGTGCATGTTCCCATAATTCAAAATGGAAACTTATACTTTATTGGATAAAAGGGATATATAATATATACTTATACAGTGTATTCAACAACTCATTTTATTTAATTTGTTATTTGAATAATATTTTTTTAATTAACATAAAACTATTCCGTAAATAAACTTTTATTATTATCTTATATTCTTTTATTTTTTTTATAATTGTACTGTAATAAAATACAGATATAGTATCGGTTAAGAATTGATGCAAAATTTTTAAAATTAACGCTTATACATCTTAAGAATCATAAAAACAAACGTAAATAGAAATTATATGTAATATCGATGCATAGTAAAATATAACTTACAATATGTTCACCTGATTTTGTTATAAAAATTGAAACATTTAATGATGGTCAAGCCGTATGATTGCATCGACTAAGTTATTGTAAAAGTTATAGTAAATAGCGACAATATGATAATTACAAGTTAGTGTGTGTCGTCATCAGAACAACACATGTAAAATGTTGAATTTAGTATCGTCCTAGTCGACACAAGTTTAACTTTAAAATGAAAAATCTTTTGGTAGTTGCGAAAGTCAATGCAGAGTATCATTTAGATTAAAAAATGATTAAAATAAAAAATTACCCAGAACCTGAAAAGTAAAAAATTTCCAACAAATTTATGGAAGCAGAAATGAAATTGTAGATAAAATTTGAAGTTATAATTGTATCAAATTATAATGTTATGTTAAAAGTGAATATTTAAAATATAAAGTTCAATTAAAACTAAAATAAAATACATAAAAAAAGTTTTCACTGAATTTGGTGCATCAAAATACCTGTTAAAACAATGAAAATCGTTCAACAAATTATAAAAATAAATAAAATGTGATATAAATAAGAAAAAGTGAGACAATAATAAAACTTACGTAATATAGGTGTAAAGGTTAGGGAAGTGGGTGGTGATCATCGTCTTTAGCATAGTGGGGATGGACTTGGCTCGTACCAGTTGAAGCATCGTTCGTGTTGATGCTTCATCATCATGACAAGTTGTTGTTGTATCATCCTCATAGCTTCCTCCAACTGGTGAACTTTTTGTGTTGTTGTTCTTGCTTAATCCTTTGCTTCAGCGACTTGTTGAATAAGTCATTCTTCTTAGTCAGTCTAGGCAGAGAAGTCAGCTATAGGAGCAAAGGGTAAGAATTGAGTGAGGAAAGACACTCCTTGGCGGTAGTTACCAACCAAGTCTCCTGTACCTTAAACTCGACCTCTACTCTTTCCTCCAGCAACATAATTTCAAACCTAAAGCTTGGTTGTTGTGTTTAGCTAGCCAACATCGGTGTTGAAACCTGATAAACTCTCTAACTGTACAACCCTCAAGCGATCATGGTATTATTCCTACAAAATCATTTGGAGATTGAAATGTTAGGAAATTAGAATAAAAAATATAAATAATTGAAAAAAGAGTTTAAAAATAAACTTACATAAAGTCTTGCATAAGCGAGTATCAACCCATGCACCATTATTGTTGGTGTATGCGGCTGTAAATAGTTCATCAGGTTCAACCGGGTGTCCATATATTCTTGCAAAAGTTGTATAATTAGAAACAGAATTTGTTACAAAAGTAAATGTAATTACATGTAAGAAAAATGACCAATAATACTTACGAGGCCCAATGCTATGTCCAAGTGCAATTTACGGCCAGACGAGTGCAATGCTTCACCTCAAGCAGAAGGCCAATTAATTTTATTTCGAGATGATTTTTCTTTAAAGTTTTGGGTATCTCAATAACCCAAACATCAACCCCAAGCTTCCTCACCTGTTCAAGTAGGTGGAAGTCTCGTGCCCTCGCTTTGGTAAAGATATTACAAATTCTTTTTCTAACTTTGGACTTGTAGACCTTCCTGATCTGCCACTCATACTGAGGGCCCAAGTCACTCTAATTTGTAGAAAAAGTAATTATAAGTTAATATAATATTATTGAAAATTATTTCCACTACAAAAAAAAAATCAAATTTACCTAAGGCTAAAATTTGCAGGTAACAACAATTATCATTAGTAAATCAACATTACCCACTGAACGAAAAAATTCTGTAGGTAATCTGGGCATATGTAATTTACCTACGGATGATGAGTCTGTGGGTAATTGAAACTCTGAGTATTACTCACTAGTTGCGGTCCATAGGTATTACCCACCAACTCTAGTCCATAGGTAATACTTACCATATTACCCACCAACTTCAAAGACGCACACATAAAAGTTGCAACCATATTTTTCAATGCCACAAAATTTAAACGCATTTCCTATATATAGGATTTGACAAGTAGGTAATACAATTTTCAATATAAATAAAAGGTAACATGCTCTTTATACTGGAGCAAATGGCCTAGCTTTGAGGTAGTAAAACTAGAACCAGAGAATAACGTTCGATTGTCATGATACATTGAATGACAATTAGACATACAAACATAATTAATATATAAGAAAATTGTAATTAGTAAGAAAGTCTGCAACCCGTGCGTGAACTGTTATTACCACAATAATACAATGTGGACCCATGTGGCTTGGTCACCATCATCACCAAGTAGCTACATTGAGGGACTAGCAGTTATATGGGCAAAGGAACCAAGTATGGGGTGGACTGGGATCAAGGGTGGAGTGCATAAAAGTCTGGTGGCATGTACAAAAGAAGGGTAGGCTAGAGTGGTGTTCTCCAACTCTGATGGAGTGGATCACTCGAAGTATAGTGGACAAAAGAAAGAAAGGATGAAGGGCTCGCTGGATCATAAGTATGATAGACTAGGGAAACTCACCCTTGGTGAGTTGTACCAATGTATGACAGAGGTTGAGCGGCAACATATGGTGATGAAGTGGCCAAGAGATGACATGTAGATGGTACATATGTGTGGTGGGGTGATAAGGCGAATAGAGGCTAAGAATATCTGAAGGTGTGGTGGTTGAAGGACGGGGCCGACGAAGACAGACTCAATGAGTGGTTAGAGGAAGACGAGATGGTTGAAGACGGAAGGACAAATGCGATGACCCGTGTGGGCTTCTACATTTGTCCCTGTTGATAGCTCAAAATAAAGGATATGTCCTGTGTTTATAGCAAGTTGGCCATGCATAGATGTGGGAACTCCATCCCTAGGCTGGCCATTTCATGATGGAACTGACTCTACATCTGGTCCTAATCATTTTTTCTAAAAAATTATCAAAGTAAAATTAGTATAATTATGAAAAATAGAAATAGTGGTCGTAAGTACGTATAATCAATTACAATTATTTTAAGTATTTATTCTTTAATTTTCATGCTTATATTCATACCTCAAATAATATAATTCAAAATTATAATTATTTAAAATACACAAATAAATTTTAAACATTATATGCATATAAATTTTAATACAAATTCATTAAAGTGTTAAAAATTTTTAGGGCTTATTGTTTAAGATTTCCAAACTTTACTTTAAAAAAATTTAATTTATCAAATACTATTTCTACTTCATTTTAATGTCTTAGTAAAATTTAAAAACATTTATAAAATTATACATGTTTATATAAATTTTGTATCTTAACACTTATTTTTTAACACTTTCAGTAATATAACATATTCATAAAATCAATATATCTAATATATATACTGCATTGTCTTTCAACCAATAAAGTATCATTTAATATGTCATATATCGATTCATATTTCATACATCAAATATGAAAAAAATATGTTTAATGAATTTTTGTGATATTAAAAATATTGTTAACTTTTCACTTTTATTTATTTTACACTACACTTCATCATTTTATTTCTTTACTACATAACTTTTATCTTATTTTCATTTTTTCCTGATATTTTCATATTTCTCTTCTTAAATTTTTTCTATTGCTAAATACTTAACAAATGTTAACATAAATCATTAAATTATGTTTTTCTAATTTCATAACAACCAATTTCATATATATATATATATATATATATATATATATTCATAATTACTTTTTAACTTATTTTTTTTAACAAAATATCTCATTTTTTATTTTTTTAATATTTTTATATTTTGCAAATTTAATTTTAACACTTCTTATTTTATATAATGTACAAAACATTTGATTCTTTTATTTTTTTCTTCAACTTATTTGTTTTACTAAAATAGTTATTATTATTAATAATAATTTTTTTCAATTTTATTTATTATTTCCAGTACTCTATAATAAATAAGTCAAGTTTAATTGTTTGAAAAACTAATATTTAAATTTGTATTGGCTAAACTGACGGAAATACTAAATAAAAAAAAAAAAATCAACTTAGACTATGTCGACTGAACCGTAGCACGTGGTAGCATCGGTCTAACTGACTTAAATTAATTTTTCTAAATAAAAAATCATCTTGCATCGACTCAGTTGACGTAATTAGTATTATCTTTTTTAAATTTGCTTTAACTTTGCGACAATCTTTGAGTCTGTTAAGTCGATGTAATTTTTGAATTTTTTTTTTCATGAATTCGGCTAACATTATTTGCGTCCGTCATTTGGCCAAAATTATTTACATCTGTCATTTAGTTACACAAATTTCTCGTCACTTTTTTCACTACATTTTTATTGTTTTAATTTTTACAATAAAAATTTCTTTTTTATTTATTAATATTAAATTTTAAGATAACGTTTTTTCTTTAATTTATGTCCTGGATTTAGTTGTTTTAGAGGAAGAGAAAAAATAATTATGATCACATAAATAAAAACAAAACAAATGTAATGAAACAAAAATATATATTGAAACAAGAAAATTAAAAAATATATAATAAATAATTCACTTAAAATTCCATTAAAAAATAGATCATTCTTTTATTGGAGTAAAAAAAAACTTTAAATTACTATAATATTATACACTTAAATGACTATTATAATAATTTTTTTTATCTGTTATAATACACTATTAATTTAAACTATTATACACAAATTACTTGTGATTTTTAATAAATTAAAATTTGATTTAAAAAGCATAAGAACCAGAAATTAGTTAAAAGAACTTAAAGCACAATTTCTCCATAATATATTTTTTTCTTTACAAAAGTAAACAAATACATACATATAAACATATTTTTGAAAGGCGAGTCATATCCATCTTTTCTTTTTTATGAAATGTAAATTATTGACAAGTATGATGTTGCTTTTATTGGATTTAATTTTCTGTATGACGTACTAATAATTTGTTAATTTGTTTCGGATATAATCGATATTTTGTTTTAATATTTTGCTCCCTCCAATAATTAAACTAACATTTATGTAAAATATTGTTGGAATTCAGTGAGTAAGTATTCTTTAATTATTAAAATAACTATTAGATTATTAATATCGATCATGAAAATAAAATACATGCTTTATGTTTGTTAGTTGAACTTCCATTTGGTGTCTGGTGATCATAAAACTATCACTAATTAAATAATTTCATATGACCCAACTTATAGGAAATCTATCCATTGACAGAAAAGGATTATATGCTTTATTTTATGTTGGTGATTCAGTTAATACAATAGATAGATTTCGTATCTTAGGTGGATCTCCAAATATAAATTCCCTTATCCATTTATGGTTGTTATGATTTGATATGAACGTGTTATATAAATATATACCTATTGTTTATTTACTTTATATTGTTTAATATCAGAGTTTTGGTTGATGCAATGTTGTATGGAGTTTTATGTTACAATAATAGTTTTCAGGATTCTATCAAACCCTATCATGCTTCTTTTTTATTCTTACCCATTGGGCAAATCAATCTGGGGTGTTTCCATCATAGTACATTTGTTGAATAAAACTAAAATTTTAAGAGAATATCTTTTTTTTTAGATTCGTTTTGTATAAGAGAGAAGAAAAGAAACAGCAGTATTTTTACTAAAACAGAATTATCAGTATTTCACTACACGTTTGAATCAGAGATACCACGGCATGCAGGTGTACAGAAGATCCAAACAGGTAACCTATTCTTTAACACGTTTTTTCAATAATCAAATCTGCTCTTTGATGTTCTTTGGTGTATATTTTTTTAAATAAATGTGGGTTAAACTATTTTTCACCAATTAATTTGATAGGAATTTGTTAAACTATTTTTTCAACCACTGAAAATCGCTTTCTTTCGTTTTCGAAATTAAGAAATTTGCTGGATCTGCTGCACTAATTTTCAATGCCTTCCAGACCCATAGTTGTGTTGATCCCTACGCATGAAAGCGATGGTTCGAATTCTAATTGGTAAATAATAACTTTTCAATTTCAGTGGAACATGATTGAATCTTATTTAATGAAATTTATAACTTCTATGTCCATTGTAAAGTCACTTAGGTTTGTTTGTACGAGAGAAGAAAATGAAACAAAAAATTACGAGATGTGTTTTTTTTTTTTTTGTGAAGTGACTATTTTCATTAACTATATATTCCACGAAGAAGAAAGCAAATACATTAGATAAGATCGTGGAGGCGTAGGAGAAAAATTATGCGATAGTTAAATTAGATCTTAAGAGAGCTTATGGCACGGTATGTCCACTCTATTATCTTACTTCAAAGCTCTTATGGGAGAAGGGTCCCGAAAAGAATAATATTGTTTGAATTAGTTGGAAAGAGATATGTAAGATTAAGGAAGAAGGTGGCTTGGGAATTAGGGATAAGGTGTATAGGTGAGAAAGGTCAACTTTTTTTAAAAGAGGTAATTGTATTTAAGTATAATATAGGAGAAAAAATTCGTGTAAATTGTAGAAATATGTATGACTCTTGGTGGTGGAGAGACATATGTAAAAGTTGTGGGGAAGGAGAATTAGGGAACTGGTTTGATAAAGCTATACAATGGAAAATTAGAACGGGAGATAAAATTCAATTCTGGAAGCATATATGGGTAGGAAATCAATCACTGAATGAATTTTTTCCAATATTTGTTACTTTTTCTAATTCATATGATATTGTTCTAAGTAAAATGGGAGAATGGAGGGATGGTACATGGAATTGAAAAATTCCATGGAGAGCAAACAAATTTTCTTGGGAGGCAGAGTTGGTGGATAAATTAATACAATTAGTCGATGACAAAAAGAGATTGTCAGGATAGGAAAGTGTGGAGAGATGATGTTGAGGGTCAATTTTATGTTAAGTCATCATATTTTGTATTGTACAATAGAGAACAGGGGAGAGCAACATTGTTTTCAAAGCACTTTGGAACTTAAACACTATTTCTAGAGCTACATACTTAGGATGGAAAGTACTCTTAGACAAAATCCCTACTAAGGTGAACTTGGCTAAAAGGGAGTAGGATTGTCATATAAATTAGATGAGTTATGCAGGAAAAAGGAGAAGACTTCTTGCCATTTATTTTTTTACTGTAAATTATCTAAACAGTTATAGAATAGGTGTGTGTGATAGTTGGGTGTGGGTAACCTCTGTGAATTATAATCAACCCTTGACTAACTTTTAACATTTTTCACATCTTAAGTCTAACTAATAAACAAAATATGTTTTGGAAAGGTATTTGGATTGCAATTGTTTGGAGAATTTGGAATCATAGAACTAGGGTTATTTTCAATAATGAAAAGGTGAATATGGTGGAAGTTTGGTGCTTAGCACAACTAAACACTTGGCTATGACTGAAATGTAAAAATTTGGAATTATTGTTTGTGGGATATTTGGAGACACTATATTAAAATAGTATGCATGCATTAGTAAGATACACACAATTCTGTAGGATCTTGATAGCATTAGTAGGATACACACAATCCTGGTTATTTGTTTAGTAATATATTAACTTTAGGAACGTACTTCTTTAGAGCGTCACATGTAAAAACGAAATCTTCAAATAAAGTGAAGGTAAAAAGAGTAATGGTGAGATAGTATGTTTTACAAAGCTTCAAGAAATATTAAGTACTTCTTGAAAATGCTTGAAAGGAAAGATGTCATGTTGGAAAACCATAAGGATGAAGAGCATCACCCAAAAATAAAGTAATAAATCCTATTACATTGACTAGTGTAAGATGGACTGTGTTTTTTATTTGCTTGGTTATTTAGAAATGAATACATTTATTAGTTTTGATAGTGTAATCCAATAGGTTGGAATAACATTCTCTTATTTAATCCTGTATTTCAAATGAAATATTTATAAAGGATTAGAATATTCTTTACGTGTCCTATTTAATTTAATTTATATTGTTTTGTTGATAAAGAAAATTAAAAATAGTCTAATTCATTGAAAAAAGTAAAATAAACATATATTTATAAATATTATGTATAAAATAATGTCTTATACGTCAAGAAAAATTATAAATTTCTAGATGAACATTATTTATTTATCTTTACATGAATTATGTAATAAAAATCACTGATTTAAGTTTGAAAGATAATAAAATATAAAATAGTTTACAGGAATCAAAAATACAAATTTATTCACGTTACAAAGACCAAATAATAATTTAATTCTTTAATAAATAAAGTGTACAAAGAAAAACAAAAATAAAAAATAGTAATTTTATTAGATTAAAAACATATGTAATTCCTTAAAAACTATCTCGCTATATAGTACGGAGAGACCATATCTATGAGGAAACAGATCGAAAATAAAATTTAACAAAAAAAAATTATGCAGTTGCATAACTTTCTTCTTCTTTCCATTACATTTTAATTTATGAAAATAATAAATACGGATACATTTTGTACCTTTTATTATTTTCTTTAAATATGTTTAAAATTAAAGAATAATATCTTATTTAAGCTTTGCGTTAAAAAACAGTTTTCATAGATAGATTTAAGATATTTGTCCAATACTAATATGAAAGAACATAAATACAAAAGAAGGTATCGTATGAAGCGGTGTCCTTGCTGTGAACTTTGAAGCAGTACGAAGGACCAGACACCCGACAATACAACCTACTATTCAAACTGTTTACTATAAAGTACAACGTGTATTTATCCATTGTGTTAAATTTAGAAGGCTTTATGAATTTTCGTGATATCTTGGCAGTTTCACGGAACATTTTTCGTACTAAACCAAAATTAATTGAGTTGGTTCTCATGGATAGACATAATTAAAGATTTGACCTAAAAGGTGCACAACTTTCAAATTAAAGATTTTACCTAAAAGGTGCACAACTTTCAAACTTCCAGTTCAAAAACAATTATTAACAATTGAATTTAAATATAATTTATTGTTATGAAATTAGTTTTAAAAATAAAGATTATCCCTATTTACAGGTATAATTCTAACATATACTATTTATATTGATGCACTATTTACATATAAATATATAACAAAGATTAAATATATGTAAATAATGTAAATAATTACTACGATAAGTCTAACAAATTTTATTAAAATAGAATCTAACATTATATTAAAAAATAACTTATTTTTACAAATGTAGGATGGAGATTGTCAGCTTTATTTTGTCAATATACAGTTTCAAATAAGATTAGAAATAAATTATATACTCGATTGAATTATGATTCGATTTAAAAAATAGATTTTGAAAATACTTAATGTTTCAAGAAAAAAAAAGTGTTTCGTTGAATTTAATGGTCTAATATTACTAATTGTTCAATATTAAATCAAGTTTTAAACCCAATTTAAATATATGTTTAGGAGTTAATTCTTTTAAACTTTTTTTAAAGATAAAATTTTGATGGTTTAAAACTCTAAAACAAAAATATAAATTCCTCCTAAATATGTTATTTCAACAAAATTAAAATCAAAACATTAATGTCTTTCTAAAGACAAAATTTTAACATAACGAAATTTCAAATTTGAAGGTAGAGAGAACATATGATATGACTGATTTTAAAAATGTCATCTCATGTTATTTGAGGTTATTCATAAAAATTTACAAATTTTATATTTGATCTCTAGTAAAAAAAAAAAAGAGGTTGTTGAGTTTTGGTTCCTATTTTATATGGTTTAGCACACTCCCTTTTCCCTTAGAAGTAAAGTTGTTTTCGCCATTTATTAAAATATTTTACCTTTTTTGCTGTGGCCCATGCAGCCTTTGTCCTTGGCTGCTCACGCGTTTTTTTTCTTTTTCCTGTTTTGTCGGTGAAGTTCCACTTACTTATTTCACACACAAGTGCTTCACCATTAGGCATTAACTGATTAACTACCGCAACAAACACTTCTTTTTTTTTTGGCAGTTTTTATACTTTCATAATCATGAGTTAAAATTAATCATTAAAATGATAAATTTATTATATAAAACAAAATTCGAATTAATTGCATCTTTTAATATTTATTTCAACAGGTAGACAGTATTAATATTTTTATCGACTAAAATATAACATGCTTATTTTAAAATATATTAATTTTTATTACAAAATATTTAGAATAATTCTTGTTATTTTAAGATATGAAATCACGATTTATTCTCACACATTATTTTAACATTATGTCAACCTTTTTTTTTTGTCTCTAAGTATTTAATAATGTCAAATGTTTACTATAGTGAAGGAATTTAAATATAATTTATTTCTAACATAGAAGGGAGATTGTGTTTATGTGTTGCTTGAGAAATAAAAAGCGTTTTGTGTAGAAAGTTCTTTTTATTAATTTTTCCTGAAGTCTCTTTTATATTGCCTGCCACCAAAATCGTCACACTTGTGTTTATCAATTTATTATTATCATTGATGGTTATAAATAAAACGACAAATTTATAAAATAAAAATAAAAATAAGACGGTATTATTACAAGATAACTAATTGCTATGAATATTTTTTAAGTTTTTAATTCTTACATAATTTTATTAAACGAGAGATTTTAATTAAAACCAGTACTTTAAAAAAAAAAAAAAACTCTTGTTAACCATTCCTTTAAGGCTGTTGGTTAAGAAGTTATTAACAACCATTTTTTTTTTATTAAAACTCACTGAATATGTATTAAAAAGTTTGGAAAAATAATATAAACAGTATTGTTTAGTAAACTTTAATTTATACTTTATAAACAAATGCCACTAAAATATATACTATTTTTGTTTTCTTTAGTTATCTTCTGCATAAACAATGAAGATGTTTTAGTTAAGGAGAAATTCTTAAATCGAATAAAACTATTAAAGATAAATATTTAAAACTTAACTAAAGCTAAAAAAGTTATAAATATTAACACAGTTACATGTTTAAACCTTAAATTCGAAGTCATTACATTTCAAATTAGTTTAGATTAGCTGGATTACTGTGTGTACCCATGCATACTTATCTAATAAATTAATGATATTGTCTTTCAAAAAAAGGCAGCTTATATAAAACAAATTAATTCGCTGTCTCTCATTCATACATTCATTAATTAGCGATAACAAAACATAATAAATAATTGGAAAATTTTGGAATTAAGTTGGTTCCAACTTCCTAAGATATGTATAATTATTAAAAAATAGTTCTAACCTTATTGGATATATTTTTATTTTGAATTTCGATATTTGAAGTTTTATCATGATTTTATTTTTAAAATGAATCTCAAAAGAAATAAAAAAATTTTAAGAAATAAGATGTATTTAAATTGTTTTTAGTTCTAATTCTTAAATGATATAAGACTATTGAAGATATTAAAATAAGTTTTTAAGTAAAGGGCTAAATTGTTTAGTTAATATTAGAACATTGTTAATATCAATGAGAATGATTAATATGAACTTTTCGTTTTCTTATCTTAGTCATTAATTAGGAAGTTTGTTTTAATATGCTTAGTAATTTTACATTGCTTAAAAACTAAGACTTAAGATAATTTAAATATATATTTTTCATTAACTTTTTTTAACATTTTTTAATAATAAAATTTTAAATCTTAAAATAGAAAATATTTCAATTCATTGATGATAATAGTGATAATACTTGAACTCAAAACATCTTATATTGTCAAGTTTTTATAATTTTTTAAAAAACATAAAAGATAATACATATTTGACAAAGAAAATGCAATAATTTTGATCAGATTGAGAGCCACTTTAGAATAGATAACGAAAATTGGGCCCAAGGAAGAAAAGTGAGAGATAAGAAGAAAAAAGAAGGTACCATTCCGGAATTAAGTTAATTAGAAAGTGCAAAGCTGAGTTATGAAGGAACATCAGAAAACCTTTGAAGCAAGCCAGCAACAATTGAAAAGACAAAAAGTGATATGGCTATTAATGGAGACTGCTAACCAAACAACCTATAAATCATATCATGTCATCACTATTAATTATCTTATCCATAAATGTTATTATCACTCTAATCATAATTTCTTTAAAATCACAATCTGCACTTCTGTCTTCACTACATTTGAATTTAATAGTGTGCATAAATATTTTTAGAGTGAATATCATAGTACTAGAACTTTAAATCCTTCATACATTAAATGTTTACAGTTGTATTGTATAGATAAAATGCTCCAATCTCATTCATCCTTTTATAAATATTTTTTTTAAATCAATTGTAAGTTAAATTTATGGATAAATATTTAAAAGACTTCAAAAACTATCAGAGACTTTCTGTATAGGTTTAGTTTTAGGATAAAATTTTCATTTTTCTATCTTTTTCTCCTAACTAGGCTGGTAATTAAGTAAATGAATTGAAATAAAATGAAAGTCCAAAGCATTTTAGCTGTTAAAAAAATTATAAAATGTGGAGAAAACTCAGTTCAAATAATTTTAAACAATCTACATTTGTGTAATAAACCGAGCCATGAGTGCTCGATTTTTAATCTGATTTTTATTTCATTTCAAAAAATAGAAAATTAAGAAAAATACCAATACGTATTAATATAAAAAACATAAAATAAAATGCAAAAATTACGCGTTGTTAGATTTCTTTTGGAATTCTTTTTATAACAATTTTTTGTTGTTGTTAAACAACTTTGTTTTTCTTCATTACATATTGATAGTGTTTTAGTGTTTAAGTGAGATTTTTTTTTTATTCACTCTTAAAATAACTACCTACCAACTATGGAGAAAAAGGTATTAATATGTTATAATAAAATAAAATATAATGTTTGCCCTACATTTTTCGTTATGAAGACTTTTAACAGAGAAAAAAATAGTTATAAGTTAAAAGTACTGTACATATTAATTGACAATATTCTAAAAAAATTATAAAAGAAAACTTCTATAAATTATTATTTTATGCATAAACTAATTTTATTTACGAAAAAAATATTTCATTATTTTTATTTCGTAAAATTATTTATGAAAAATGTATACAAGCATATCCAAGTTATGCATAAAGTATATAAATAACTCATAATATTCTCTGAAACACTCTTTGTACATATATAATATTTTTCTATATCATTTAAAAATTCAGTGATTAACTAATTTGATGGAATACCTTATGTTAAAATTCAATTATTAGCTATATCAATTTAAAATAGTCAAATTTTCCATCAATGCATATAAAAATAATTATATTTTTCATCCAAAACTTAAATATCGTATAATTTAGAAAACTAAAAAAATGTTATTAAGGTATCTTACATGAAACAATTAAAAAGTATTTTGATGTTAGTTAAGAAAAAAATATAAAATTATTTAGAAATATAAAAACATCTAAGAAATCAATTACTCATGTACTTTTTAAAAAGAAGATGTCTCATTGAAAATATTACAGGAAGAGGATTTTTATATTATAAATAAATATCATTTGTTCATAAATAAATATGGGTATGTTTGAAAATTAAATGTAGTCATCAAAAGAAATATATAGTTTAGTTTTATAATATCACATAAATATTAAATATTCTCAATAATATTCATCAAATAGAAAATTCTTTTGTACAATCTCAAATTAAGAAAACAAACAACAAATCACATCAAAGTTAAACTATCTTTGTCGAAGATTAGTAAGACTGTTTGAAAAAAATTTCCCGTACTTCAACTATTGATGGACCTCAAAACTGCTACAAGTCAAAATGTTTGGTTATTCTCATTCATGCATGCTACCAAGCATGGCATTTCTAACTTTATAAATGATTTGTTATTGAAAATAGTACCCAGAAAAGAGATTGAATTGTTTAATACAAAAAAATATTAAACTTTTTTTATGGAAAAACACAAAAGACTTTTTTTTTTCTCTTAATACCTCTAAATCTAAAAAGTGTTTTGATTTGATTAATGTTGATCTATAGGAACCATATTCAATACTATCAATTCATGATGATCATAAATATTTTTTAACTACCATAGTTGATGATTATTCGAGATACACATGGATTTTTTTTTTTAAACAAAAACCTGAAGTTGTCAAGATTTTGGAAAATTTTGTTACTTTTCTTCAAACACAATTTGAGACAACAATAAAAATAATAAAAAGTGATAACGGGACTGAATTTTTTATGACTAATTTCTTTACCAACAAAGGAATAGTATATCAAACATCTTGTATTAATATTCTACAATAAAATAGTATAGTTGAAAGGAAACATGATCATATTTTAAATGTAGCAAGAGTTCTCATGATACAATCCAATTTACCCAAAATTTATTGATCATATTCTTTGATACATGATGCAGATATTATAAACATGCTTCTCACACCTGTTTTAAATTATTTTTCTCCTCATGAGAAGATGCTTTACAAAACTGTAGCAGATTTTAATCAATTCAAGGTGTTTGGGTCTTTATGTTATTCTAGCACTTTGCCAACAAATAGAAAAAAATTTGATCCAAGGGCATCAAAATATGTTTTTATTGGTTTTAAAAGATGAACAAAAGGATATGTTTTGTTGAATATTCAATCTAGATAAATTTTTGTGTCTAGGGATGCTGTATTTTATATGCATATTTTTCCATATCAAAATTTTTGTTTCTAGGGATGTTAAAAGATAAGTCTTTTAGCATGCATGTTCATACTTATAGAAGATTGATTGAAAGGCTTATGTATCTCACTGATACCCGAGCTGACATAACTTTTTTTGTTCACCAACTTTCTAAGTTTCTTGATAAACCTACAATTACTCACTATAATACAACAATTAAAATTCTTAGATATATTAAAGGAGCTATAAGTCTTAGCTTATTTTTCTCTTCCAGCAGTTCTGCCCATCTAAAAGCCTTTTGTGGTAATAATTGAGGCACATGCAGTGATTCAAGACAATCAACGATTGATTTTAGTGTGTATCTTAAAAATTTCCTTATATCTTGGAAATCAAAGAAGCAAGGAACAATATTAAAGAGTTCTCTGAAGTTGAATAGAGGACAATGGCCACTGTTACATATGATAGTATATCTTCTTCAGATTTCAAAGTTTCTTTTGAGCAACCATCTCTTTTATATTGCGACAATGACTCAACAAGATACATTGCAACATGAGTGTACAAAGACATGTAGAAATAGATTGTCACATTGTTATAGAAAAATTGAAAAAGGTCTCATCCATTTGCTTCTCGTTTCCACCACAGAGCAACTATAGAAATCTATACCAAAGACTTAGGTCCTCACTCTTTTAAGAAAATTTGTTCCAAGTTAGGTCTCACCAATATTTGCTCCCCAACTTGCGGGGAGGGGGGTTCAGAGGATATGGATACAAGGCTCCTAGGAAACTAATATTATTTCTGTGATTTTATCTACCATCAACTTTGTTTATTTGTTTTTATGACATTATCATATTGTAATATTTTTATTTGTTTTCTTTATTTAGCTATATCCAAAGAGGATGCATTACTTATATATATTCATTCCTATACTCTTGATCAATATAGAAAAATAGTCAAAATATCTTTATTTTCATATCTGTTCATTTTTATTCATCTTTTCATTTTATAATATGATATTTATTTTATAATAAACTATGTATCTTTCTTTTAAGAGCTTTGTATCTCAAGATATAGTTCTAATGTTTTTAAAGATGTTTATATTTGAATTTAAATGAAATAACTTGATATGGTGCTATAAAATAGATAAATTTAATTGATAATCAAATTCTCACTAATATGAAAGTTATTTTTCACATCAAGATATTAGATCAGTTCAAAAAGAATCATTGTATAACTAAAAATGATAAAAAAATTTAAATTTTTCGAAAAAATATTACATCAGTTATACAAATAACCTATATAAAATGTAAACTCAAGTATATATTACATCGTTGGTATGTGTTAACTGATGTAATACGTAATAAGAGAAACATATTACATCGGTTGTGCAAACCAACTAATGTAATTTAAATTGGTAGGTGATATCAATTTTATTCTAACACTCATCATTCGCGTTTATTCTTTTCTTTTTCTCATATTTCTTCTCCGCCACTACAAGTCCACACCTTACTTGTTTCACAATTCATCTTCATCGCTACAAGTTACACTCCTTGCTTTATCTCCTCCACCGTAACACAATAAGTGTTCGTTGTTGCAATATAACAAGTCTCATCGTTGCCTCCACAACTCTTTTACAAGCTTTCCTTTTTCGTTGCCTCGTTTACAATATTCATGTTTAACAAATTTTGTCATTCGTATCACTGTAGATCTCCTCTGTCGCATGTTGCTGCGTAACAAATAGACATATTACATTTCCAATGTCACCTTTGCATTAATTTTCATGTTTTTTTTTTCATAAATAGACATATTACATTGATTATTGTCTATAATCTATATAGTAAATCATTTCCAATGTTTTTCTATTTTGCTTTAGTCAATAATTATAACATCATCAACATTCATAATCATTATAATATGTACACCATGAAACAAATGACCTCTTTCGATTTTGTATTAACTTTCATGTTTTTTTTTTTTCACAAATACACATATTACATAAATTACTGTCTATAATCTATATAATAAATAATTTCCAATGTATTTTTCTATCGGTGTTATACTCAATATAGAATATCAAAATAATTGATATTAGAAGTACTTCTTTTTAGTATTTTCAACATTCAAAATACATCAGCATTAAAACCAAAAAAAAATGCTAAAAGAACATTTATAAGATAAATTTTAACACAAATTCACAAAACAAAAAATTTTATGCAATGAGAACAATTAGAAACTGAAACTCTAAAAGAATAAAATTGAAAAAAATACGAAGATAAGAGGAAAACATAGATTTAAATTTAATATATATATATATATATATATATATATATATATATATATATATATATATATATATATATATATATATTTCTTAGGAAATACTTATAAAGTTTGCAATGAATTGCAAGAAATTATTACCAGTTTTTTGGGAAAATATTTTGCACAAAATTCTTACCAATTTTACTGCACTTTTACTTATTATTTATTTATATAGTTCATTTGCGTCTGCAGATTAAAAGAAGCAAGAAAATTGCAGGTTTTTTTTTAAGTTTTTCATGCATATTTTCTTGGAGAAAGAAATTGGCAGATAAATTATGTATTTTCATAAAATTGACAAGAAATCTACAATCTATCTGTCTGTGATTTTTTTTTTTGGATATTTTATCGCAGAAAAATAAAATATGGATTATTTTGATAAAGTAAGCATTTTATTAACTTTTTTTTGTATATCTTTACTTTATGTATTTAGACATGTATTTTTTTCAAAAATATTCTTAATTTTAAATACTTATTTAATCAAAATTAATATTTTTTTTATTTATATAAATATTTCTATTAAAATTATCATAAAATATAAATATTCCTTATCATATTATTAATATGTTTATAAAAGTATAAATTATCATATTTTTATCACACTTAATTTTATATCAGATTAAAATAAATTAAAAAATATATGCAACACTAAATTGAACTTATTTTTATACTTATTAAATTAAGTTATTTATTTAATATAATTATTATTTTTTCAGATTTTGGATCTTTACAGTGAAAATTACTGAAACTTCACAACATTCTCTTTATAAAGTTTTAATATAAAAATTGTTTTGTATATATTCAAACACTTTCAATTGAAAACATAGTGCCAGAAATTCTCGAAACCACACAATCCTGACAACTCGTATACATCAACTTTCTCAATCCGTCAATTACTGTGGCTGGAGCCATTCGGAATCTTCCATCTTCAGTCTCTCTACCTCTTTACCTCTTTGTACTCCACAACAACTCTACTAATCTACCATTGTAAACAACTGTTTAGGTAAATTTTTTAATGAAAAGATGCTTTTTCTTCAAGTTCTGCAATTTTTTCATAATACCATCATTTTCGAGAAGATTTGACAATATTTTTATTGCCATTTTGAATATGAATTTGATGTATCAAAAGCCTTAGGTCACTGCTACAAAAACATGTATTCCTGCCTTTTCTTTTCTACCAATATCTATTTTTTCTTGTTTCACTGTTCAATTTGTAGAGTTTTATTCTTACGTACGTTTTGTGGCAATTTAATCGATTAATCAACAAAAATAGGTAAATATTTAATCAATTTATACTATGTCGAGATTCAGTTCCATTCATCTTTCATTTCTCTTATGTTTTTTGTGACACCTTGTACCTCCAAATTCTCTCCCTGTGTCTCTTTCTCGTTTTCTCAAAAATCTCTCTTCTTTCTCTCTAGTTTTTCTCCATCCATACATCATCTGTTTTAAAATCTAAATATACCCTGCAGTAACTAAGGAGTTAAGGATCATTTCTAACCGATCAAAATCTCAAACAGAGTAAGTGCTCTATAGATCCCTTAATCTCCGGTTTTCCTTAGGTTTTTTGTCATCAATCTTAGTAGAGACAGTTGAGAAAAGTATTTCTCTCAACTTAATTAAGATTATACTAAAATTTGGTTTTGTTCTGATAACTTTTTCTAGATCCCTAGATT